>R05__coassemble_1_pt1 | contig 276920 bp, 253 predicted proteins | sample R05__metabat2_low_PE_032 | metagenome-assembled genome bin R05
TGCTGTGGTATCTCAGTTATACATTTTGCTCTGTACTATACTGCCCACTGATGCCAAGTTATCATTTTATTAGCGCCATGATAACAAAAGTAAGCGACTTATAGGAGAATATGTGCCCGGTGGCTTGCTCTTTATTTGGTATTATAGCGCAGATTGGGGCGGTTGTCAAGAGGTAGTTATAATATTCGCTATTCCGGGCTCCTGTAACAAATCAAAGAATTCATTTATATCATTATGCTTCTGCGTTTTATGATTTCGATTTTTACAAAAAGAAAATGACACTTCGCTCTTAGCACGAGAAAGAGCAACAAAAAAAGCACAGCGATCTTCATCAGGTTGATTTTTGAAGTTCCAAAAAGCTGCATCCTCTAATCCTACAAAAAACACGGTATCGTATTCCAACCCCTTGCTTTTATGTATTGTCATTATTGGAATTGAGTGCAGCCCCTTAAACCGCTCAATAGACATATTCAAATCAATAGATGTTTTTTCTAATTCATCCCAAAAGAGCTTTGCAAATTTATTGAGTACATCATTTATATATTTTCCTTGACTATACTCTGGAAACACAGCTTTTATACGATCAATTTTCAAAAATGACACTATATCCTTTAATACTTCATAGAACTCCGATTTTGTGGTTACTGAACTAAACTGTTGTTTAATTCTTAATAACTCCTCATCAATTTGGTTTTGAACATGAAAGTATTCATCATCAGACTGTGTGACCGAGATGTTCCATAATTCTATTATAGAAGATACTAATACTTGCCAATCATCAGGATGTTTCCGATTGCAGGTGAGTGACAAAATAGAAAGAATGATTTCTATAATAGGTTCTTTGATTAAATCTTGATAATCATTTTCAATTCTAGCATATATACCTTTTTGTCCCAAATAATCAATGATTATCTGCGTAAAATCTTGTGGCTTTTGTTTGCAAAGAATACATATTTGTGTTGGAGAAATACCTGTTTCTATTTTTTCTAATATGCTATTAGTTATTGTTAATGCTTCTGATTCGGAGCTCTCTGAAATAATCAAGTTTATAATTCCGTCATCTTCTCTCCATTTTGCCGAATGCTGTACTTGACCATCACTTTCATTAAGCACGGAATACATTTTTCTCTGTAAGTCAACTAACCTCGGAGCGGATCTGTGGTTCATTATGAGCTTATACTTGATCGCATTAAAATCATTCTGAAAATCCACGAAAATTGTTTTTCTTGCTCCAGCCCATACCATTATACGTTGTTTATTATCTCCAACTGCTGTAATTATTGCTTTTGAAGATAGAAAACATCGCTTCACTAGTTCATATTGAAGAGTTGTTGTGTCTTGGAATTCATCTAAGAAAACATATTTATATGTTTCTTGTAATCCATTTCTTATCATATTATTAGTTCTAATAATATACTCAGCTAGCATACTAATCATTTTGAAAGTGAGCATCGATGTATGATTGTCAAATCCATGAAGCAAAAGTTTCCAAACTCTTTCTCCCATCTCATCTTTGACGAACGGAAGTGACACTGAGGATATAATAGCATCATAATATCTTGTATTATGATTATTATATTGTTCAAAAGCGTCTTTTAATATATCTTTATCTTCTACTATGTAATCTTGCTTAGGACGCAATTCCTGCGGAAGTGCTAAACGAAAATGATCAAGAAGGTTTTTGGCAAAAGCATCATATGTCATTGAATCAAAACGACGAGCTGTCTCTTTACCGCATCTTTGTTCCACACGTTCTTTAAGGTTTTTGGCTGCATCCTTCTTAAAACTGATTGCTAGTATTCTATATGGTTCTTTGCAATTATCAGTTTCAAACAGATAGTTAGCTTTTTGTGCTAATAATTCCGTTTTGCCTGCGCCTGGTCCAGCAACCACAAGGACATTACTTTTCACCCTAATTGCAGCATCTGCATTGCTTTCAAGAATGATGCTATCAGATGGTAACCATTTTTCATCAGCAATAACAGCCATTACATCGTCTCCTCTAGTTTCTTTTCAGCTGAAGCTATTAGCCTAGATAAAACATCTGGCATGGTTGTTTTTAATTGTTCATTATCAATTTTCGATAGTGCTTCAATGTGGGTGGATGGCTTTCCACGATTTAAGAAAAAATATGTATACCAGATCATTAATCGTTTTTGTTCATAAGTATATGTTACTCCATCTCCTCCGCATTCTTTTAATGCGCTATGAACATCTTTTTCTATTCTTTCTATATACTCTGGCAAAGATGTCTTATTCTGTGATTCAAGATCAATTATTTTATTCTTATGTTTTTTCCCCGATTCCAAAACCATTAGCTGAGGACCCTCTGTTGATTCTAATGTAGAAATATATATATCTTTATATTTTTCAAGCATCAAGAAATCAATGTCTAATGGAGAAGAGAAGAACACATCATTTTCTTCTAGCCAGCTAATCCATGAACTCGTATTATCCAATAATGATACATCCCATTTTTTCATCTCATCAAGACTAATAGTGCCTTTGTCTGATTGTAGTGCAGTTTTTTTCTCAGGATTATACTTAATTAATTGCTCGACCGCATATGCTATACGACCCCAACCACCACCATCACGTTCTCGATCAAGATCCAAAAGGGTGATATGTGGGATTTCCAAATCATTGAGCAATCTCCAGAAATGATTAACATGACGTCCGCCCAAAGGAACGATTGATATTCCGCTTATATCAGTATCACCATTCTTTGCGCTCCAAACCTTAGGCAAAATGATTTCTTCACTATCACCTTCACCTAAAATCACCAGTTTTGCGAAATATAATTCAGGGTAAGCTTTTACAGCCTCTTTTATATATTTGTACTGATCGGATAGCTTTTCCTTATCAGGTAAAGTTAACGAGCGGACAGAAGTTGTATCATGTCTAGAATCAATTCTAAAATATCTTAGGTTTTCTGGTTCTACTCGCTTTATTATTGAAGAAGAATGAGAACTTAATATAGTTTGTGCGTTGCTTTTTGAAGCTATGCTTTTTAAATTGTGAACCAACTTGCCAATAAGATGTGGGGCAATGTGATTTTCAGGTTCTTCAAGAGCAATGATAGTTAATACAGGCGGAGTGAATGAAAATGATAGATGTTCTGGATTAGAAATTATTTCCTGTTTGATTTGTATTTCAACATTAAGGATGCTGTCCACTAGTGAAATATAGAATAATGAACGAAGGCCGTCACTCAATTCATCAATGGAACATTCTTTTGTCATAGGGGCAGGTGAGAATACTACTTCCGAATTCTTAATTGAAGAATCAATATCCGTGCTGTTAAATCTCAACTGTGCATTAGTGTAACGAGAATCTGAATCATACATCTTCCATTGGCTATTTATTGATTCACTAATCACAGAGATACCTTTTTCTGCTAAAAAACTCTGATTCAAGGCTTCAATTGAATCGTTTATCTGCTTTTGAGATTCGTCACTCCAATTTACCTTGCTCATTATTTGGTTGATCATTGTTCCAGAAGTGTTCTTAAGTTGCTTTGAAGGATCTCGAACTGCTGGAATATATATAACTCTGATCTGATCTAAATCTTTTCGATTTGCTGGGGATTTAGCACTTTCTGTAATTGCTTCTGATTCAGAGCAAGTAATATAGGATACTTTGCTCTCTATTGCACCCTCAATATTGTTGCTTTTTTCCCATGATGCTTCTAGCCTTATTCGCAGATAGGGTGTTCCACCTGGTTCATCTACTATAAAACTCTTAAAAAATACAGGGATAGCTGAAAGATCAGCATCTTTTTCAGCTAATTCATCAAAAACAAAAACGGCTTCTATGTATAGTTCTTGATGATCAAGTGAGTTCCAATTTTTATCATGTGGGAGATGAAAATCACTACGTTTAAGTATTCTATCGTTGCTATTATTTGAAAAAATACAATTAAGCGCAGACATAGCTGTTGTTTTTCCAGAACAGTTATTTCCAATAAAAGCAGTTAAGTCATCAAAATCTATTATTTGCTCTTCTCCAAAACAACGATAGTTCTGAATTTTAATTTTTGTAAGTTTCATAAGCACCTCCACAGCAAAAGAATAATCCCCTGAAACGATAGGGTTGTCCAGTATATCTACATTATACCACGATACCCGTACTATTTCAAGGGAATTCAGCTATATATTCTATTATTCCTGCCCCGACTTCTTCAAATTACAGTCCCTACACAGCATCTGCAAGTTTTCCGGAACGGTCTTACCGCCTGTGTGCCAAGGCGTGATATTGTCGACGTGTATCCTATCGCAATCACTATTTTTGAGCCGAAATCCAATATTCATATAATGATTTATTGCAGTTTCGTTTTCTTACTATTTCAGATTTCACATTAGAAAAACCCACTTTAGAGAGCAAATCTCTATATATAGCATCAGAAGGAACGGAGAAACTATAAAAATTTGAGTTCCCAACAATATAATGGACTGTACCATTATCAGATATTGTATCATATGCAGACTGAATGTGTATAGCCATATCGTCAAAATACTTTAACACATAATTTGCCATTAACGGAGCTGATTTGTTTTCAGCTTTTGATATATTATGCGCTATTTCAAAGAGATAATCTGGCAGCAGTTGCGATTTATATGTCCAGGTAGAGAGCTTACTCGTTGCTGATCCCCATGTTCCACCTATCGTTTTCCAATCCAAATCACTCGCATCTTCAGCAGAACAAAGATAATCAAGCCAATACATATACGGTCTTAATTCCCTTATATAGGAAATACGATTTGGATAAGGTGGCGATGTTATTATCGTATCAAAAGCACCACTAAACTCAGTCGGTATACAAATTGAATCATTATTACTTATTTTCGGAACCGCTTCCGGCTGTATAATTGCAGTTTCACTAATCATCTGTACCGCCAATAAAAACACTTCATTACATTCTTGAATAGATAATGCTGTATTTGCATCATCATTAAAAGATGTTGATACATGATTAAATGCAGCATTTGATAAAGTTATTATCACTCTACAAAAAGCAATTTTCAACAAATCAGACACGCGATTATCATCAACGGATTTGATTGCAGTTTTTAGTCTTGATAGATATTCAATCCGTGATGGTTCCCACCATCTTTCAATGTTATGAATCGGAGGAGGGCAATGGGGGAAATAAGAGGAAATACTATCAGCTATTTCATGTGAAATGATGATGAAATCCTCAATTGTTTTTTTTTGATAAACACTCGTTTTGGTTTTGGCTAGCCAAACTAGAAATGGGTTTACATCAAACGCAAAAGAATCAATTCCTCTATTAGCACAGACTAGTTCGGTTGTGCCAGTACCTGAGAACGGTTCAAAAACACAGCGTGGAACATAACCAATGCTATCAAGAATTGTCTCTACCATTTTCACGGAATATGCAGGTGTGAGCCTGAGCCATCCATGACGTCCCATTGATTGATTGTATTTAAATGTTAAATACGCATTTTGCTTGGTTCGAACCATTATTCTGCCCTCATAAGTTTATCCAGGATTGTATATATTTCTTTTTGGAAGAAGCCTTGATTATCATCCATAAATTTAGAAAAATCGAATCCGATTATCCTCTTAAAGAAATCATAAGTGGAGTGATATGGTGTAGTATCTACATATCCTCTCAAAATCTGCCATTTTGCCTGACGATACCTTGTAACAATGTCATCATCTATCTGGGCAGACATTACCATTAAACACGGAATATACCCATTAGCATATGCATTTGCAGCATTGGCTATATCAGCATTTTGTCGTTTAGAATCTTTGCTTTTATATCCTTGTCTCACTTCAAAAACAACTCCGTCCATTGCATGGATGGTTTTCTCTGGAAGATCAAGTTCATTTGCAACTTCTTTTTTCCATAAGAGCAATCTATCTCTAGCTTCTGAATCTTCAACAGATGAAAACACAATTCTTCCATCTAAAGACAGGATTCTGTTTTTTCCGTTTGCTCCGGCAATACTGTATGACCATTTAACATCATCCTCAGAGAGTGACAAATAGTCTTTGAAGATTTCTCGTACTAAACGTTCACAACCTATACCAATCTGTCTGTAAACACTAGTTATTCCCCCTGCTGCTTTATGAGCAGAATACATAAGTGGGCTATCTAAACCAAGCCACTTATAGAACGCATCTTGTCCATATAACGATTGAAAATCAGCCAAGTTGTATCCGTCCTCTTTTTTGTGTCCAAATTTCGGCTGATAGTTCGCGCATTCACGAATGGGTGAAATAAGAATCTCTCTATACTTTTGTTCTTGGTTCATAATGGCCTCCATAATTATCGCTTTTTCGAGAAACAACTATTAATAATCTTATTATACCACATCATTGCTACTATTTCAAGTATTAACTGATGTATTTATTGAAAACAAGCCGAAGGACTCACGCAGAATCCTTCGGCTTGTTGTTTATGGGGAGATCACGGCATCACACATACACCATAGCCGCATACACAGGCTCTCTCGCACACAGGCGATCCATGTTCTCCAGACCTCTCGCTTTCGCCAAATCACCGACCGCCACAGCTCTGAGATACTCCTGATCGTTTGCAAGCATCTTCTCGAACTGGCGTTCTACGGCTTCTGCTACGGTACGGTCAAGGTCGGTCAGGTAGCTGAGTATCGTGCCGTCGTTGACGAGCTTTTTCAGCCTTGCGGGACGGTACTCAGCCGAGTAGTGCAGATGATACTTGATGTGATCGGAGCTGAACGCTGTTACGCTCGGCTCGGCATCGGGTGTGTTGTGGGTAACGGTGAGTGCGTCGGTATCAAGCAACCACACAGGCTTCTTCTTGCCGTTTACCTGAACCTTGTCTTTGCTTCTGATAATCATAGTATAGTCCTCCTTATTCCAAGTCCCAAGACTTTTTCTTTTTTGGTTGCTGGTATGCTAACTGCTGAGCCTGCTCTCGTTGTTGCTGTTCTCGTAACATCTCCTTTGCCTGCCTGAGAATTGCGGGAGCTATTCTTTCAAGCATAGCATATATCTCGCTGTACTCCCTGTTCTCAGAGCTGACCAATTGCAGCTCAGAAGAAAGCTGAGATTTCTCCAACCGGACTGCTTTCAGCTTTTCACGAGCATCATCACGCTCAACAGTCACTTCTTCACCACGCTGACGCAGATCATAAATGGTGCGTTCAGCTTTGTACTGTTTGTCCATAGCCTTTTTCGTAAGGCTTTCCAAAGTATCTATCCAATATATGATAGAATCCTTGTTTTTGAGTATAGACATTCCGCTTTTCAGTAGCTCACGGAGTTCGGATACAGCAACAAGATATTCGTGTTCCGCTTTCTCATTCTTCTGTAGGTCAGGCAGATATTTCAGAGCTCTGTTGATCTGCTCGACTTTCTTTGAAAGATCGGCATCAGCCTTTTCGGTTTCCGCCGTTACCGAGGATAGTTTTTTCTCACTTTCGGATATATCCTGCTTTGTATCAGCAAGCGTACTTTCTGCTGTCCTGATCTGATCTTCAACCGAGCTGAGTTCCGACTTTTTTATATCCAACAGTTTGACGGCAGCTTCGATCTCCTCCCGGAGCTTGTCAGCCTTGTACTTTGAAACACTCTTGTGCTTCTCATGAGTACCGAGCTTTGCCCATTCGATACCGTGTTCGAGCATGAGCTGCCCGATATGCTCTTTCTCCTGTTCGAGCCACGCCATTGTGATCGTATTGGAGATGCCTTCGCCTGCAAGTCCCTGCTGCCGTAAAGCTCCGGTCAGAGAGTTGCGGACACGCATTCCGTTCTTTCTTTTCTCGTCGCACAGCGGAACGAAATCAAGGTGCAGGTGCGGTGTGCTTTCGTCCATGTGAATCACGGCATTGAACAGTTTCAGATGGGGATTTCTCTCCTCAAAGCTACGGGCATATTCTTCCAGCACCGCAGCCGCTTCTTTGCACATATCAGAATCCAGTCCGGTGTCCTCACGGTTGCCGACCTGGAATATCGCTTCATGGAATTCTTTTTCTTGTCGGCTGTGACGGATATGCTCCTGATAATTTGTGATCTTCCGATCACGTCTTGTCTGCTTATTGTTATACTCTTCAAGTGCTTCATCGAACAGCTCATGATAGAGCTGTTTCAATGAGCGCTGACAGATGATAATGTCATCTCGGATCCTGTCCTCATGGACATTTTCAGTTATGATAGAACGGTTGTTGTGGTTGAGGTCTCCACGACCGAAACAGCCGCTCAAAGTTCTTTGTTCTATACGATCACTCTCCTTGTGAAAAATAAGATGATGTACGCCGCAGGAGCGGCTGACAAAATGGATGAGCCTGCACAGCAGGCGATCGGTGCGCAGCACCGAACAATTCGGCAGGAGCCGAATTGACTTCTGTTACTCTTGGCAAGAGTAACGAAAAGATACTTTCGACAGCCGAAGACCGTCTATCAAAAGTATCTATTGCGCTCTGCGAGGCTGAAACGGCTGACGGAGCAGCCGAAAATGTGGACACACTTTTTCAGAAATCCGCATTACTTTTTTTGAAAATCAGCTCAGGAGTTTTACTCAAAAATGAGTAATAGCCTATGCTGATTTTGATTCTTTCAACATGAACAAAAATGTCCCTGACTGCCCCCGTGACGATGCGTGTCGATGGTGACGGTCTTTTTGAGACCTCACAAACATCGTCACGACCGTCACACATCGTCACGCTCAATAACTTGTAGCGAGAAAGTTTTCCTTTTCTGCATCAGTCATATCGTGAAAAGACTTGTTTCCGCTATCACCTCTGACATAACAAACCGTTGCTTTCGGATTGCCATCAACAAGTTGATACTGAAACTCGTCCTCGTCAGTATCATCGGTATCCGATTCGGGCTCAACTATGATAGGGTGATCCTCGTCATAGCGGAGCGTTATCTTCCTGCCCTTGTGACTTCTGGAATTGTTGTACTGCACGAAGTACATATTGTACAGCTTTCCTGCGTTGACATTCAGCTTCAACGACAGGGCATTCGGCTTGATGTCAAGCTTCAGCTTTTCGATAAGCTCGGTCGCCGTACCCTCCCAAATCGGATTGTCCGCATTGATGAAACCGCCGATTGCTTCAAGCACAGGCTCAGGCGGTTCGGCATAGTCGGGAGAACGCTCGCCCTTGAAGTCCCAGCACAGTGTTTCTTTGTTTCTGCTGAGCATGAACTTCTTGTCGGGCTGATCTCGTCCCGAGACTTCAATAGTCGCATCGCCGTCGGAACGCTTATTCTTGTACATGATGAATGCTCCATCCGCTGCACCGAGCAGACCGTTCGTGCCTGAGATACGGTCAAAGCTGTCATCGGACTTCTGCTTGCGGGTGTGGTGAACGAGTATCAGGCAGATACCCGTTTTGTCCGCAAATGCTTTCAGCCCTGCGATAATGTCGTAGTCCCTCGCATAGCTGTAAGTGTCGCCCTCAGCTTCACGGACTTTCTGCAACGTGTCGATGATGACAACCGAGGTTTCGGGGTGTTCGTGCATGAACGTGTCGAGCTGATCGAGCAGTCCCTCATTCAGCGACTTGGAAGCAACTGAAAAGAAAAGATCGGGTGTTGTTTCAGTTCCGAACATTCGATACAGACGCTCCTGCAATCTGCGGTAATCGTCCTCCAAAGCGAGATACAGCACCGTACCCTTACGGACGGAATAGTTCCACATCGGCGTTCCCGAGCTGACATGATAGGCGATCTGAGCCATCATAAAGCTCTTGCCGACCTTCGGCGCTCCTACGAACAGGTAAGTGCCTGGGTAGAGGAAATGGTCAATGATCGGCGGTTTGCCTGGGTAGACCATCTCGTAAAGCTCCGGCATCGAAACAGTCTGCATAAAGCCGGGTGAAGCTTCTCGCTCCGCCTGAGCCTGTGCCTGCATTTCCTGTTCGTACTGCATCTGAGCCTCGAACATTTCCTCGGCTGAGGGGTTGAAATCCTCCCCGTAATCTGGTATAATAATAGGTATTAATTCTGATGACTGCCCTGCACCTGCGCCAACAGGTGCGTCAAGGGCGGTCATTTCTCTTTCTTCGGTCATTCTCTATCTCCTTTCAGACCATTCAGAGTTGTTGTGATAAGCTGTATCGTGGACAGCAGCTCATCGTCCACCGCTGAGCCTTTCTCTATTCTTTTCAGCTCTCCGAGGACTTCTGAAAGCTGATTCTTCAAAGCCTTGTACACTCTCGGATTGCCCTGCACGACCACATCACGGCACAGCAGCCGCTTCACGATGTAGTCCTGTTTGGTCAGCCCCGAAAGAGCTACCGCCGAGTTGATCAGCTTGTCTTCTTCGGGCGAAACACGAAAGCCGATGGTTCGGCTGCGGAATCGCCCCTTAGGATCAAGGTTCTTTGCTGACATTGAAATCACCTCCCTTCTTCAGCTCACCGAGCCTATTTGCCATTTCCTTCTGTTTGGACGGAAACAGGTGTGCGTAGCGGTAGGTGATCTCGATGCTCTCATGCCCCACACGGTCAGCAATAGCAACCGCCGAGAAGCCAAGCTCGATCAGCAGCGAAACATGGCTGTGACGCAGATCGTGGATACGGATACGCTTCAAGCCTGTCGCTTTCACGCCCCTGTCCATCTCATGATGAAGGTAGCTCTTGGATATGGGGAAAATGCGCTCGTCCGGCTTCTGGTCGTACAGCATACTGAAATACTCCTGCATCTCCTCACAAAGAAAATCTGGCATTTCAATGGTGCGGTTGCTTTTCTTGGTTTTCGGCTCTGTGATCACGTCTTGTCCCTTGATACGCTGATAGGACTTGTTGATACGGAGCTTACGGTTCTTGAAATCGAAATCCTCAGTCGTGAGAGCCAGCAGTTCACCAAGGCGGATACCGCACCAGTAGAGCATCTCGAATGCATAGAACGAGATAGGCTTATCCATCATGACCTCGGAAAACTGCATATACTCGTCCTTCGTCCAGAAGTTCATCTCCTTGGCATTCTTCACGCCGATGCTTCCTGCCTTGGCGGCGGGATTCGCATTCAGGTCATAGTAGCGGACAGCGTGGTTAAAGATACAGGAGAGCTGATTGTGCAGGTTCTTCAAGTATGTCTCCGAATAGGGCTTTCCGTGTTTATCACGGTGACGAAGCAGCTCGTTCTGCCACGCCAGCACGTCCCTTGCCTGAATGTCCTTCATGGGCTTCTCACCGAAGTAAGGCAGGATCTTCGACTTGATGACACAAGCCTTATGCTCCCAGGTGTTCTGCTTCAAACGGGCTTTCATGTCCTGCTCATACAGCTTGTAGAAGTCCTTGAACAGCATATCGAGGTCGCCGCCCTGCTGGAGCATAAATCTATGTTCCCAGTTCTGAGCCTCACGCTTAGTCTTGAAGCCACGCTTGCACTTCTGCTTGCGCTGCCCCTGCCAGTCATCGCAGCGCGTCATAACGTACCATGAGCCGTTTTTGTCCTTGTATACGGGCATCAGTTCTCACCCTCTTTCTTTTCAGGTGCTTTCACCGGGCGTTCCGACGAGTACACTCTCTCGTTGAAATACTCACGGTTCACTCTGCCTGTGATGGTGATGTAGCCCTTTGCGTCAAGCTCCTCATTGAGTTGCTTGATGATCTTGTATGCATACGGAACGGAGATCTCCATGATCTCAGCAACTTCCTCTGCTCGGATAAATTTTTCTGACATGATAGTCAACCCTTTCTTAAAATATTGTTCTGTGTGGTATCGGGCGCATTTGCGTATCCGATAAAGCAAAATTCTCTATCTAAACATTTTTGCTTAGTCTTATTATACTAAACATTTTTGCTTTTGTCAACCCCTATATCGAAATTTTTCTAAATTTTTTTGTTTAGTATCTATTGACTATACTAAACAAATATGTTATAATGCAGATAAACCAGTATTCTCAGGAGTGTGATACCATGATAAAACCTTTTGAGCAAATATATACCGCCAAGCATAATGATGAACTGAGAAAACAGATCTTGGAACATTTGGAAATGCCAAACGACAGTAAAATTGTCGGAAACTGTTCGACTTTATTCTTTGACAGCTATCATAAAGTCGTTGTAGAGATTCCTATTCAAGATGAAACCGGCGTTTTTAATGCTTTGCTAACGCCGCTTGTCGCAAGCTACGAAACATTAAAAGGGCATTTGAATAATGATATGGAATCAAGTAAAAGAATCAAGCGTTTAGTATAATTAGAGTATTTTGCCAAACAGAACATAATTAAGGAGTGAACCACCATGAGCATTATAGGAGATAAGATACACCGCATTCGTGACTTCCGTGGCATGACGCAGAAACAGCTCGGTATGGCTGTCGGCTTTGACGAGAAGTCTGCCGATGTCCGCATCGCACAATATGAATCAGGCACACGCACACCCAAGCAGGCACTTGTGGAACAGCTTGCCGAGGTGCTTGATGTGAACCCTCGCTTTCTCGTTGATGATGAGGTACTCGGAGCGGAGGGCGTAATGATGATGCTCTTTGAGCTTGACGAGCATTACCCGATCAGCATTGAGGATTGCGAAGACGAGGACGGCAACAAACGAAAGGGCGTTGTTTTCGGCTCTATCCTTATGACTGACCTCCTTTCTGAGTGGCAGAGACGAAAAAAAGACCTTGCTGACGGTAAGATCAGCAAGGCCGAATATACAGAATGGAAGCTCAATTGGCCGAAAACGACCGATGACTGCGGAAAGCATGAACCTGCGAAAGAGTGGCGCAACTTGTAAGCCACTTGGAACGCAGAATAATTCCGCTTCGCTCCCTGTTATCAAATTGTTATCACTGAGATTATAAGGCTTTGGAAATGGCGTATCTACGCTGTTTCCGAGGTCTTGTTTATTATTCCCACTCCACAGTTCCGGGGGGCTTTGAAGTAATATCATACACGACGCGATTAACGTGTTCTACCTCATTACAGAGTCGGTTGGAAACACGTGCGAGGATATCGTAGGGGATACGAGCCCAGTCTGCGGTCATGAAGTCATCGGTAGTTATAGCGCGGATAGCGATAAGGTGGTCATAGGTTCGATGATCGCCCATAACGCCTACAGTGTGTACATCAGGGAGTACGGCGAAGAACTGTTTCAGTTCACTTTCGATACCGCTTTTGCGTATCTCATCGCGGAAGACTGCATCTGCCTCCTGTAAAATTTTGATTTTCTCCTCAGTTATTTCGCCAATAATGCGAACTCCGAGACCGGGACCGGGGAACGGCTGTCTCCATACGAGTTCGTGGGGAATACCGAGCTTTTCGCCCACGGCTCTTACCTCGTCCTTGAAAAGATCGGCAAGAGGTTCGATAACTCCCGCAAATTTATCCAGCATATCCTCTGGAATAACCGTATTGTGGTGAGTTTTTATGACGTCAGAACTACCCTCGCCCGCCTTGTTTCCTTTACCTGACTCAATGCGGTCGGGGTAAATAGTACCCTGTGCGAAGAAGCCAAGCTCATCGTCCTTGCGCACCTCGTCCCAGAAAACATTTATGAACTCAGCGCCTATAATTTTTCGTTTCTTTTCGGGATCTGTAACACCCTTGAGCTTTTCGAGGAAATGCTCTTTAGCGTTGACTCTGATGAAATTCATATCGAACATCTTAGTAAAGGTTTCCTCAACGAAGTCTCCTTCATCCTTGCGCATGAGTCCCTGATCGACAAAAACGCAGGTGAGCTGCTTGCCGACTGCGCGGCTGAGAAGACCCGCAGCAACGGAGGAATCTACACCTCCTGAAAGACCGAGAATAACTTTTTTATCACCAATTTTTTCGCGCAACTCAGCAACAGTATTCTCGATAAAGTTGTCCATTTTCCAGTCGCCGGAGAAACCGCATACGTTTTTCAGAAAGCTGTCGAGCATTCCGAGACCGCCTGCAGTATGGCTCACCTCGGGATGGAACTGCACCGCATAAAGTTTTTTTTCTTTGTTGTACATAGCTGCCGTAGGACAATTATCCGTATGTGCAGCGACGGTAAATCCCTCGGGTACTTGCGAGATGAAGTCGGTATGGCTCATCCAAGAGGTGGCCTTTTGGGGCAGGTCATCTACGGCACCGAAAAGAACGCAGTCCTTATCGTAGTATGTATCTGTCATACCGTACTCGCTTATATCGCATGGTGAGACAGTTCCGCCGAGGGTATATGCCATTAACTGACACCCGTAGCAGATCCCGAGGATCGGAATGCCGAGCTCGAATATTTCTCTTGCAATATGTGGAGAGCTTTCGTCGTAAACGCTGTTTGGACCTCCTGTAAAAATGATGCCCATAGGTTTCATAGCCTTGATCTCGTCGATCGGAGTGTCAAATCTTTTTATCTCGCAATATACTCCGCATTCACGGACTCTTCTTGCGATGAGCTGATTGTACTGTCCGCCGAAATCAAGCACGATACAAAGCTGATTTGCCATACATAACCTCCTTAACTTCCGCATTAACGGCAGCGGTGCCGAAGTGTGGTATTCTTCTATTATGCCACTTTTTCCGGCAAATTTCAAGGGCTTTTCACGAAATTTTTCAGAAAAAGCAATATATACAAAATTAATGACATATAAAGGGAAAATGACTAAAAATACCTGCAACTGCTGCGTTTATATCGTCAAAACGTAGGTTTACAGGGATTATTTGTAAACTTTTTTCATCAAGACTTTACATTGCCGGCAAAATGTATTAATATAATATGGGAAAACTACAGATAGTTTTATCGGGAGGTTATTATACATGGGCAAAATATCACACTTCGGGCAGAGAGCTCTCTCATCAGCCGCTGTGCTCACGCTTGCTGCAGGACTGCTTGCGCCGACACTCTCAAATATTTCTCCGCTTAATGTTGATGCAGGTCAGCAGCTCGGACAGACTGATTTTGATGAAGGAGTAGGTCTGCCGTGGCATATTGTTGAATCGGCTCCGGGAGAAATGGATTTTTCAATAGACAACGGAGTTTACAGCGTAACGATCGTAAATCCGGGCGGAGCTTCGCGCGGCGGAGAGGATCGCTGGGACTGCCAGTTCCGTCACAGAGGTCTCACAATAATTTCGGGACATCAGTACAGAGTCTCCTATGAAATAACTCCCTCTAATGCGGGAAAATACTACACAAAGATAGGAAACCTCGACGGAGATATCGAGGTATGGCACAATATGATGGCGGATAATGGTCCCGACCTCGGCTCGACTTGGGATCCGATCCAGATAGGTGCTAACGAGACGAAAAAGGTAGATCTTACCTTTACTGCAAATCAGACAATAGAGGTTGCAGAATGGGCATTCCACCTCGGCGGCGACGGACAGTATACTCAGGGCGACTGTTTTCCTGCGGGGACTGTTATAACGTTTGATAATATGTCTCTCATCGACCTGACAAGTGACGATAACGATTACGTTGCTCCCGAAGAATGGGTGAGAGCAGATGTTCTCACCAATCAGCTGGGCTATTTTGCAGAAAGAACCAAGAGGGCAACCCTTCTGACTTCGGATAGCGCTCCTGTCGGTTTTGATGTAAAGGATTCGTCGGGAAGCATTGTTTACTCAGGAAAGAGCGAACCATTCGGTAAGGATAAGGATTCGGGCGATGATGTGCAGATAATTGACTTCTCTGATCTTAAAGAAGAGGGTACATACTACATTGAGACCAGCGACGGCTCTTACAGCCGTGAATTTACTATAGGCGGAACCGAGACATATTCAAGTATGCTCTATGATTCACTCAATTATTTTTATCAGAACCGCAGCGGTATTGCTATAGAGAGTCAATACATAACCTCAGGTGACGCTTCCGCGCTTGCAAGAGCAGCAGGACATCCTTCTGATATGGCAGAGATCGAGCAGACATGGGGATACACAGGCAGCTCGGGAACGATAGATGTAACAGGGGGCTGGTACGATGCGGGAGACCATGGTAAATACGTCGTTAACGGAGGCTTCTCACTGTGGATGATGCAGAATCAGTATGAAACTGCCGTAAAATACGGATTTGAAGACGTTTATGCAGACGGTACGATGTCCATTCCCGAGAATGCGAACGGCTATCCCGATCTTCTTGATGAAGCACGCTGGGAAATGGAATGGATGTTCAGTATGATCGTTGACAGTGGTGACTATGAGGGAATGCTGTACCACAAGGCGCATGATGAGAAGTGGACCGCACTTGGAATAGCTCCTGCTGACGATACGATGAAGCGTATTGTTAAACCTCCGACGACGGCAGCAACGCTCAATTTTGTTGCTTGTGCAGCTCAGGCAGCACGTCTTTGGGAGGATATTGATCCTGATTTTGCCAAGCAATGTCTTGACGCCGCAGAGGACTCTTATAAAGCTGCTAAAAAGCACCCGGATATGTATGCTCCGCTTGATGAATCGATAGGCGGAGGCGCTTACGGTGACGACGACGTTTCAGACGAGTTCTATTGGGCGGCTATTGAGCTCTTCATTACAACAGGGAACGAAGACTATTACGATGACACTACCGAATCTGAGTTCTTCCTGTTTATGCCCAATACTCTCAGCGGAGGCGAGAGCGTTGATACTGTCGGAAGCTTCGACTGGGGAAATACAGCAGGTCTCGGAACTCTCAGCGCGGCGCTCAACTCTGACAGCTTTGACAAGGGAGATGCAGAGATAGTTACCGATGCAATATGCAAGGCTGCCGACGCATATATAGCAATTGAAGCCGATCAGGGCTACGGACTGCCATATGCGCAAAGTAAGCTTGCATATAATGATTCCGACGAGGGTTATCTCTGGGGATCGAATTCGTTTGTTGCCGATAATTCGATAGTTATGGCTTATGCTTACCTGCTTTCGGGAGATGCCGGATATCTCGACGGAGTTATCGGCGGAATGGATTATCTTCTCGGCAGGAATCCTATGGATTATTCGTATGTTACAGGCTACGGAGATCATGCTGTTGAGTATCCTCACCACCGTTACTGGGCATATCAGATAGATCAGACATTCCCAATGGCTCCGAGCGGAGTTCTTTCGGGTGGTCCGAACTCCGGAATGCAGGATCCTTGGGTACAGGGTTCCGGCTGGAAAAGGGGCGAGATAGCCCCGCAGAAGTGCTATCTCGACAACATCGAGGCGTGGTCGGTAAATGAGTGTACCATAAACTGGAATGCATCACTTGCGTGGCTTACAGGATTTACTGCACAGGAAAACGGAGGAATAGTCTTCACATCAACAGGCGGTGGATCAGTACTCTCCGACAACAACGATGACTCCGTTATAGAGGAAAAAACAACAAAAGCTTCAAAGACTGCGATCTCGAAGGTCACCAAAGCTGACGACGATGATGATGACAGCGTTAGCTCCGACAAGGAAAAAGACAGCGATGACAGCCCGAATCTTGGTTTTATAGCTATAATCGCGGCTGCGGCGGTAGTAGTTGTTATTTCGATAGAACTTTTCATATACAAGCTTATAAAACTCAAGAAAAACAGCTGACATATATTGATATGATATACTTGACTTTGCTGCAAAGCGTACAGAGTACATTCCGAAATAGCGCATAGTATAAGGAAAGGGCGAACTTAAATGTTCGCCCTTTTTCAGCTTTTTGAAGAATGGTCGTCGCTCTGAGTTGTGGAGCTTCCGTTGTCATTCTTGATATTGCTGAAGCTTCCGTTATTGCTGTCCTGTGAAGGAGAGGACTGCTTTTTGTTGTGCTTGCTCATAAAACATCACCTTTCTCCGCACTGAGCTGCATAAAACTTAGCTCTGCCGTGCGGAAAACAGAACAGCTGACAATATGCATACCCGGGGAATTATTTTTCCCTCTGGATATATTATTGACAGCTGTTTGGGTTTTATTCGGTTTATATCAGAGTTTTGTGAATCTTCTTACATCGCCGGCCTTGCCTATGAACATTGACTTAGGTCTTGCCCAGATCTCGCCATCGCCGTAGAGAGCCTTGTAGATGACGAGCTCTTCCATGGTCTCGCTGTGACGCGCAACTGCGATCACCTCATACTCATTTCCTTTAAAATGGCGATATTTTGCGCCGATAACTATTTCGGTATCGTGATCCTCCTGCTCGATCGGAGCTTTTTCGGGCTGGTTATTTACTATATCGTCAGAAACGATTATCATAGCCGAATAAGGAGGCATTTTAACATAGGCATTTGAGTTATCAACAGATATCTGTTTGGCGCTTATTACGTCAACCAGTCCGCTGAGATGAGTAGGGAAGTTAAGGTCGAATTCGTAGTCACTGAGATTAAGGGCAACATAAACAGTCTGATCGCTCTGCGTTTTCTTGAACAGCAGCTGCTGATTGGTTATTGTTATTCTTTCATATGATCCTGTACGGAGTGCGGGATAAGCACGATATATCCGACCAAGCTTGACGATGTGCTTATAAAGAGCAGTATTTTCCTTTTCCATATCCGGAAGATACAGACACGGACGGAGATTGTCATCTGAGTTGTTCTCCTTGCGCCCCTGAATGCCGTACTCGCTTCCATAGTAGATCGAAGGAATGCCGGGCATAGCGTACATCAGAGTGTATACGAGCGGCAGATAAGCCTGATTGTTAAGAGTGCTTGCGAGACGATTGACGTCATGGTTGTCAACGAAATTATAAAGGTCGATATTTCTGTAAATACCGCCGTTTGCGCCCGATTGACGATTTATTGAATAGTCAATCTCAAAGTAATTCTTGTCATTGTGCGAGGAGTAAAGCCCCTTGTAACACTCATAATTTGTAACACTGTCGAGCATTTCGGGGTTAGCCCAGCGATTGTAATCGCCGTGTATTATCTCGCCCATAAGCCAAAAGTCGGGGCGCTTGCCCTTGCAGAAGCTTCGTATCCTCTTGAAAAAATCAAAGTCGATGCAGTCTGCGGCGTCAAAGCGGATACCGTCTATTCTGAACTCTTCTATCCAGTAGTTTATCGCGTCGATAAGGTGGTCGCACACGCCTACGTTTCGCAGATTGAGCTTTACGAGATTATAGTGACCGTTCCAACCCTCATACCAGAAGGGGTCGCCGCAGGGAGAAGGTCCGCCGAAATTGAGATTCTGGAACCAGCCGCAGTAGCCTGAGCCCTGTCCTTTTTCCTGGATATCGACGAACTGGGGGAACTTTCTGCCGACGTGGTTGAATACTCCGTCAAGAATAACCCTTATACCGTTGGCATGGAGTTCGTCACAGATGTGCTTGAATGAAGCGTTGTCGCCGAGACGGCGGTCTATCATCTTGTAGTCGGTTGTGTCATAGCCGTGCTCAACGGACTCGAAAACGGGTCCGAAGTATATGGCGTCCACGTTCATCTCCTTGAAGTGGGGTATCCATTCAAGTACCTTGTCGAGACGGTAAACTACCTCGCCGCCGTCGTTAAATTTCGGCGCTCCGCAGAAGCCAAGAGGATAGATGTGGTAAATTATGGCATTATCGTACCAATTCATAAATTTAACTCCTTTAATATAAATCTGAATTACGGTTTTGATTTTGATTCTACATTGTCTTTGCGTAAAAGATCAAATACATTATTATTTTCAAAATCATGAATGATTGCTTTCGGAAGTAAAGATCTGCATTGTTGTTCATCAGCCCATATATAAGCTTGGTGCTCAAAACTTATTTGTACAGATTCTGTAAGTGTTTCGCACAGATATACGATAAGCAAATCAGGGAGCTCACCGTCTAAAATTGCAGTATAAGCAATATTTTTTATTTTAATGTCTCTAATACCCGTTTCTTCCCTTATTTCCCTTATTGCAGCATCTTCCGGAGTTTCTCCGGCTTCTATATTTCCGCCTGCATTCTCCCAAGTATTTGCACCGACATCATCATTTTTGCATCGCTGAACCAAAAGAAATCTGTTAAGAGCTTTATTGTATAGAATACATTTTACGATTATTTTTGCTATCATTTTAATTCCCCCGTTATTTGCTATTGCAAATTCCGTTTTATATAAATAGTGCCAACGAGCGAAAGCAGACTATCCGATTTTCAGAAAGTGAGCGAGCTTGCGAGCGGCAACGCGGAAGTGGTTGCCTGAGTGCGAGGCAGGATCCTGTCTGAGCACGAGGGTATGTCGCCATTGGATTTAAGGCGACCGAGCTGAATCAGCTCGGGCAACGCGGCTCGGCAGCGCGGGCTCCGCGCAAATTCCGATTTACCTAAGCGGAACATAACAAAATCTGATAATTTATTTATCGCTTCCTTCAAGGTAATAAGAAGCCTCCATATCGGCGACATTCAGCGCGAGCGCGAGAGGATACATTTCGAGCGCTCTGCCGATAGTATTCTTGTCCTCAACTCCCGAGAAGCCCATGTGGTAGCGGATCGCGAACGCCTCCTCACGGGTAAGGCGAGCTTCCCCGTAGAAATATCCCGAGAGTATGTACACCGATTTTTCGCCGTGTCCATATGGCAGAGTATCTTTTATTGTATAATAGGGAACCTTTTCCCATTGTCCCGTTTCATCGTTTTTCTTGTTGCGGTAATCCACAGTGTAGAAGTTTACCTTGCAGATGTCGTGGAGCAGAGCGACGAGTGCGATAGTCTCCTCGGAGTAATCCATTCCGTAGAGTTCCTTTGTCCTTGGTCTGGAGAGGTAGTCCTTGAGACAGTGATAGACATTCAGGCTGTGTTGAACAAGCCCACCCTCGTATGCGCCATGAAAGCGCGTGCTGCTCGGAGCAGTAAAGAAATCGCTTTTCATCAGAAATTCGAGGAGCTTGTCTGCACCTTCTCGCTTGATATTTTCTTTATATATAGAGATGAACTCTTCTTTAGCAGTCATAAAAAACACCCCTTCAAAAATAACATACTTAAATATTATACCACAAAATTATGAACAAAGCAACTGTGCGGAAAAAGATTTGAAGCTTTAAAATTTTTACCGCGAAAGCGCAGGTAAAGTGACTCTTTATCAATTGACGGCATACTATATACATACGATTTGCTTAAATTATAAGCAGTAAGCTCTCTTGGAAAATAAAGGATAGTGAAATTTGAATTGCGGTATTGCTTTTTTTGTAATTATGTGGTATAATCTGTTATAATAGCGTATTGGGAGGAAATTTTAATGTCTGTAAATATACCCGAGATTTTTGCGTGTAATGTTTTCAATGAAGAGGTAATGAAAACAAGGCTTCCGAAAAACATATACAGAACTCTTAAAAAAACAAGCCGCAACGGCGAGCCGCTTGATATGACGACCGCAGATGTTGTTGCAAATGCAATAAAAGAATGGGCTATCGAAAAAGGTGCTACTCATTATACACATTGGTTCCAGCCGATGACAGGCTCTACAGCTGAAAAGCACGATTCGTTCATCGCTCCTTCTCACAATGGAATGGCAATAATGGAATTTTCCGGCAAGGCTCTTGTAAAAGGCGAGCCTGACGCTTCATCTTTCCCATCGGGCGGACTCAGAAGAACAAGCTCTGCAAGAGGCTATACTGCATGGGATCCTACTTCATACTGCTTTGTCAAGGAGGGCAGTCTTTACATACCGACTGTCTTTGTGTCGTATACAGGTGAAGTGCTCGATAAAAAGACTCCGCTCCTTCGCTCCATGCAGGCACTAAGCAAGACAGCGGTGCGCTTTCTGAAGCTTTTCGGCAACGACAGGGTAACTCATGTTACCTCAACAGTCGGAGCGGAGCAGGAATATTTCCTCATCGACAAGAAAATGTACGATCAGCGTGAAGACCTCATCCTTACCGGCAGAACGCTTTTCGGAGCAAAGCCCCCTAAGGGTCAGGAGCTTGATGACCAGTATTTTGCCAATATAAAGCCGAGGATCGCTGCATATATGGCTGAGCTTGATGAAGAGCTGTGGAAGCTCGGAATATACTCCAAGACAAAGCATAATGAGGTCGCACCTGCTCAGCATGAAATGGCGCCTATATTCACGACATCTAATCTCGGTACCGACCAGAACGAGCTTGCAATGGAAGTAATGGAGAAGGTCGCACTCAGGCATGGTCTTGTGTGCCTTCTTCACGAGAAGCCGTTTGAAGGCGTAAACGGTTCAGGTAAGCACAATAACTGGTCGATGTCCACTAATGACGGACAGAATCTTCTCGATCCCGGCGACACACCGATGGAGAATCTACAGTTCCTCACGATACTCTGCGCGCTGATCAAGGGTGTTGACGAATATGCAGATCTTATGAGACTTTCGGCTGCCTCCGCAGGAAACGACCATCGTCTCGGCGCTGATGAGGCACCTCCTGCTATAGTTTCGATGTTCCTTGGGGAGGAACTCGATGCAGTTCTTGAAGCTATCGAAAACGATACAGTATATAAAACCCGCGCAAAGGATTTCGAGATAGGAGTGGACGCTCTGCCTTCTTTCCCAAAGGATTCCACGGACAGAAACAGAACTTCCCCGTTTGCGTTTACAGGAAATCGTTTTGAGTTCCGCATGGTAGGCTCTTCCGATAATATTGCCTGTCCGAATGTGCTTCTGAATACTATCGTTTCCGAGGAACTGAGTCAGTTTACCGAGATCCTTGAGCCTTTCAAGGGTACGGAAGGCTTTGAGTCTGAGGTCAAGAAACTCCTCAAGAGCGTTCTTAAGGAACACAGACGGATAATCTTCAATGGCGATGGGTATTCTCCCGAATGGGTCAAGGAGGCAGAGCACAGGGGACTTCCTAATTATGCTTCGACCGTTGATTGTATGCCGCATTATACGGACGAGAAAAATCTGCGTATATTCCGTAAATTCGGAATTTACAACCAAAATGAGCTAAGTGCGAGAACTGAGATACACCTTGAAAAGTACTCTAAAACCGTTCGCATCGAGGCTCGTACAATGGTAGAAATGGCAAGAAAGCAGCTCCTTCCGGCAACTCTCGGATATGTTGATAAGCTTTGCGGAGCTATTGCGACAAAGAAGCAGATCGGCATTACCTCTAAGACCGAGGACAAGATAGCTTCAAAGCTCACAGACCTTGCGGATCGCTTTTATGATTCCATTGAGCGCCTTAACGAGCAGGTGGAGAACGCCTGCAAGATAGAGGGTATACAGAAGCAGGCGGAGTTCTTCCATGACATAGTTCTTGCCGAAATGGACATAATGCGCGGCATTGCAGACGAGATAGAGCTCAATATGCCTGCAGCTGAGTGGCCTATTCCCGCATATTCCGAAATAATCTATAACGTGTGATAAAAAATAAAGGCTGCTGAAGATCATTCAGCAGCCTTGTTTTATCATGCTAAGTTTTTGGCGGTAAAATATATCAGAACAAGTGCTCCGAGAATTATTCTGTACCAGCCGAATACCTTGAAATCGTGCTTTTTAATATATCCCATCAGGAACTTGATGACAAACAGCGATACGACAAATGACACAACCATGCCTACGATGAGCACCGAAAGCTCGGTTCCTGAGAAATCTGTTCCGAATTTTACGAGCTTGAGCAGGCTTGCTCCGAACATTACAGGAATGGCAAGATAGAATGTGAACTCTGCGGCGACCGTTCTTGAAATACCTATCAGCAGAGCTCCTACGATAGTTGCTCCGGAACGTGAAGTTCCCGGGAATATTGCGGCAATGAGCTGGAACATACCGATGATGAATGCAGCCTTATATGTAAGAGCATCTATGGTATTTATCTTTGGCTTTTTGCCTTTATTGTGGTTTTCAACGACAATGAATGCGATGCCAAATACAATAAGGGCTATAGAGACGCACCATGGATTATAGAAATGCTCATCTATCCAGTCGTCGAGCAGCAGACCTATGACTGCGGCTGGTATGCAGGCGACAAGCACCTTGAACCACATCTGAAAGATATCGACCTTCACCATTTGTCCGAAGGGAGACTTGTTTAGAGGATGAGCATTGTTCTTTTTTCCGAATGGCCATAACTTTTTCCAGAAGATGACCACAACTGCCAAAATTGCGCCGAGCTGTATGACAACGTCAAACATTTCAATGAATTCATCGGACTGCTTGAGCTTTATGAATTCGTTTACGAGTATGAGGTGTCCTGTACTGCTGACAGGCAGCCATTCTGTGATCCCCTCAACGATGCCGAGGATAATTGATTTTAAAATTTCGAGCATAAGTTGTTTCCTTTCTGTATTAGTATACAAATTATAGCATACTATTATGAAAAAAGCAAGGTGTACATAGAAAAATGGTGCTGTAACTTAACTGACTGGTGGAGAAATATATCAGATATCTCAGTATTGATTCAGATTGAGACGAAATTTTCGCTTTGAGATAGTAAGGACTCCCGATTTTTTCAGCTTTGCGATCTCACGCTGAAGAGCACTGCGGTTAACGCAGAGATAATCAGAGAGAGCTGTCGTAGAGAAGGGGATCTCAGGAGACTGTCCCTGTGGAGTTTTTCCCTCAATTATTGAAAGACAGCTTATAAGCTTATCGCTTATAGTACGCTGGCTTAGGACTTCTATCCTTTCGCTGAGAGAAAGAGCCTTTTCTGACATGAGAGTGAGAAGATTCTCGACTACCTTAGAGTGGCATTGGCACGCATTTTCACAGCGCTTGGTTATTTCAGAGCGCTGAACGAACATTACCTCGCAGTCGCTTTCTGAGATTATTTCAACGCTGCTGTGTTCCGAATCTGTAAAAGTAAAAAATACTCCGAAAATGCTTTGTTCGCCGAGCGACTCTATTATAGTACGTATGCCGTTTATATCATATTTTACCATTACGGCGCTGCCGCTGAGTATGATGCCGAGCTTATCGCTGCTTCCCGATAATTCAGCAATTTTGCTGCCGGTTTTATAATGTTTTATTTGGTGATTGAAGCAGCCGAGCATACGCAGACAGTCCTCGTCATCTATGCCATTAAATAATATGTTATTCTCAGGTAACACAAAAACACCTCCTTGTTGCAAATGCAACAGATTTTTTCAATATTATATGATACAATATATAGAAAGAAAAGTCAAGCTTTTTTGAAAATAATACAATATACAGGAGGTTATATCTATGAAAGTAAATGTTATCGGAGATACGCTCTCAGGAAGAAATAAACGCATATATAGACTATGGAAAACAGAAATACAGCGATAGAGAAATATCCGGAATGACTGTAAAAACAGATGGAGAATATGTCGATTTGCAGTATGACTTTGCTGATGTTCCTTTCGACCGTATCAGGAGGATAACGGGTTATCTTGTAGGAACACTCGACCGTTTTAACAATGGAAAGCGCGCAGAGGAACACGACCGCGTAAAACATGGTGTATATTGATTTTTGCAGCGCAGCTGAGTCGCTGTGATGATAAATTTTTAATGGAGGTATAATTATATGAAAACTTATGTATGTCCCGTTTGCGGATATGTCCACGAAGGAGAGCAGCCCCCTGAGAAGTGCCCACAGTGCGGAGTTTCCGGTGAGAAGTTTACCGTAAAGGAAGAAGTCAAGACCTACGTATGTCCCGTATGCGGATACGTTCATGAGGGAACAGAGCCCCCCGAGAAATGTCCTCAGTGTGGAGTTCCCGGCGAGAAGTTCACTGTAAAGGAAGCGAGCGACAAGCTTGTATTTGCCTGCGAGCATGAGCTTGGAGTTGCAAAGGCTGTAACGGATCAAGAGATACTCGACGGACTTCGTTCTAACTTTACAGGCGAATGTACAGAGGTAGGAATGTATCTTGCTATGGCAAGAGTTGCCTACAGAGAGGGCTATGCCGAGATTGGTGCTTATTGGGAAAAGGCTGCTTTTGAGGAAGCAGAGCACGCTGCTAAATTTGCCGAGCTTCTCGGAGAGGTTCTTTCGTCTTCAACAAAGGAAAACCTCGAAGCAAGGGTTGCCGCAGAGCACGGCGCTACAGAGGGCAAACTCAAGCTTGCTAAGAGAGCGAAAGAGCTCAACCTCGACGCTATCCATGATACAGTTCATGAAATGGCAAGAGACGAGGCTCGTCACGGCAAGGCATTCGAGGGGCTCCTCAAGAGATACTTCGGCTGATAATAAAACTTTTACAGTGCTGCCGCACAGGGAAATTTTCCCGTGCGGCAGTTTTTTTGTTAGCCCAATGTAACTTTTATTGACATCCGGACAAAATAATAGTATAATCAAAATATAGAGTTAGCAATAACTAACTGAGGAAGGAGGCTATATGAGCGTAGTAATAGTAGGCGGTAACGACTGCATGATAAGAAAATATAAGGAGATCTGCGAGCAGTACAAATGCAGCGCAAAGGTCTTTACACATATGAAAACCGATCTGAAAAAGCAGATAGGTAATCCGGATCTGCTCGTTCTTTTCACAGGTACTATGTCACACAAAATGGCAAGATGTGCGATAAATGAAACGAAGGGTATGCAGACGAAGATAGAGCGCTCTCATTCAAGCTCAGCTTCGGCACTTAAAAATATTCTTGAAACACATACAGGGAGGAACTGAAATGCCTGAGGAACTGGTAATACGTCACTGCTCACCGACTCTTGCCGGATTGAAAACGGGCAATATGTTTACCTGCACTTACGAAACCAGAGCCCAGCTTTGCAAGGACATAGCAGAGCTTAACCGTTGTCTGCGAAAAAAAGGACTTAGTGCTCTGCCGCTGAAATACAAGGATCGCAAGGCACTTATATATATTTATCGTCCGTCGAGACTTGAGAAAGACCTTCGCAGCAAGGAGGCGTGCAGAGTTCTCAAGGACTGCGGTTATAAGTGCGAGGGCTCATGCAAATGTATTGCAAGGCTTATGCAGCGGCTTCGTGAAAACGATGAATTTCCGCATGAGATAGGACTTTTTCTTGGATATCCTCCTGAAGATGTCATAGGCTTTATCGAACACAAGCCGTGTAAGCTTACCGGTTTCTGGAAGGTATACGGCGACGCGGAAAAAGCGCAGAAGCGCTTCGAGAGATATCGCAAATGCACAAGAGTTTACGGACGCTGCTGGGAGAATGGATCCTCTCTGGAGCATCTTACCGTAAAAAAACAGTAATCCATTTTAATATACTCCCCTTATCTGGGCAGACCATAGCGGTCTGCCTTGTTTTTGTGTAAAATTCACTAAAAGGCTTGCAATCTGCTGATTAAATTGATATAATTAAATTGATATAATTATATTGTATTAAATATGCAAAGCGAGGTATAGCTATGAAAAAAATACTTGACTGGAATATATATCTTGAAACAGCCGCAAAAGCAGTCTCTGAGGGAATTGTAATGCTCAGAAACGATAATGAGGCTTTACCGCTCAGAAAGGACGAGATCATCTCTGTATTCGGCAGAATACAGCTTCATTATTACAAGAGCGGAACAGGCTCGGGCGGTATGGTGAACGTTTCCAAGGTCACAGGTATCGTTGACGGACTTCTCGAAAACGGTGTTAACCTGAATGAAGAACTGCTCGATATCTATAAGAAGTGGGACAGCGAGAATCCCTACGACCTCGGCGGAGGCTGGGGGAGCGAGCCATGGTCACAGGCTGAAATGCCTCTTGATGACCAAACCGTTGCCAATGCAGCCCAAATAAGCTCAAAAGCGATAGTTATTATCGGCAGGACCGCAGGTGAAGAAATGGATGCCCGTGTCGAGGAAGGTTCGTTTCTTCTAACGCAGAGCGAGCGTGATATGCTGCAAAAGGTCAGAGCTGCATTTGAAAAGGTCATAGTTCTGCTGAATGTAGGCGGACTTGTGGATATGTCATTTGTTGACGACTATTCTCCCGATTCGGTGCTTTATGTGTGGCAGGGAGGTATGACGGGCGGCACGGGAACTGCAGAAGTTCTCACGGGAAAAGTCTCGCCGAGCGGCAAGCTTCCCGACACTATCGCGTATAGTGTTTCGGATTATCCTTCCGACCCGTATTTCGGCGATAAGGTGCGCAATTTCTACAGCGAAGATATTTACGTCGGATACCGCTGGTTCGAGACGTTTGCACCTGAAAAGGTGCGCTATCCGTTCGGTTTTGGACTTTCATATACTACCTTTGATATCGAGACTCTGAGGATAGGCGGCGATGATGAGCTCTGCTTCAGGGTGAGGATAACCAATACGGGAAAATTCAGCGGCAGAGAGGTCGTTCAGCTTTATGTTCAGAAGCCACAGGGCAAACTCGGACAGCCTGCGCGTATACTCTGTGCATTTGAAAAGACCCGCGAACTCGCGCCGAATGAGTCTCAGGAGCTTATTTTGAGAGTGACTCTTGCGGAAATTGCTTCATATGACGATTCGGGGGTTACAGGGAACGCTTTTTGCTGGGTGCTTGAAGAGGGATATTACAATTTCTTCATCGGAGCGGACGTGCGCTCCGCAGAGCGCGTATTTTCGCACCTGATACATAATACTCAGGTCGTGCAGCGCTGCTGCCAGTGCATGGCTCCTGTCATGGAGTTCAACAGAGTTGTTCCGAAGAGCATGGGCGAGGACTTCGAACCTATAATGCAGCCTGTTCCGACCGCTTCATATGATGAAGACGAGCGCAGACGGTCGAGACTGCCCGAGGCAATACCGTACACGGGCGACAAGGGCATAAAGCTTTCAGATGTGAGAAGCGGCAAGAGCTCCATGACCGATTTTATCGCGCAGCTTTCCGACCACGACCTTTCATGCATTATAAGAGGAGAGGGCATGGGAAGTCCGAGGGTCACTGCCGGGACAGCTTCGGCATTCGGCGGAGTTTCAGATGCGCTTACAGCCTTTGGGATACCTGCTGGCTGCTGCGATGACGGTCCTTCCGGAATGCGTCTTGATTGTGGAACGAAGGCGTTCAGTCTGCCAAATGGTACAATGATGGCCTCGACTTTTAACTGCGGGCTTATCACCGAGCTTTTTGGTTGCCTCGGCCTTGAAATGGCAGCAAATAAGATAGACTGTCTGCTCGGTCCGGGAATGAATATCCACCGCCATCCTCTTAACGGGCGCAATTTCGAGTATTTTTCCGAAGATCCCTACCTTACCGGCACTATGGCATCTGCACAGCTCAAAGGACTGCATACCGCAGGAGTCACAGGAACTATAAAACATTTCTGCGCGAATAATCAGGAGACTAACCGTCATTATCTTGATTCTGCGGTATCGGAACGAGCCTTGCGCGAGATATATCTCAAGGGCTTTGAGATTGCTGTAAAGGAGGGCGATGCGGATTCTATAATGACTACCTATGGTGCAGTAAACGGTCTCTGGACTGCGGGCAGCTTCGACCTGAACACAATTATTCTCCGCGAGGAATGGGGATTTACGGGCTTTACAATGACGGACTGGTGGGCAAATGTGAATTTCCGAGGTGAAGAGCCTAAGCGTAGCTTCTACGTTCCTATGGCGATAGCACAGAACGACGTATATATGGTATGTGCGGACAGCTCGTGTGTTGATGAAGATATAAACTCATCACTCGCAAACGGAACGCTTACACGCGCAGAGCTGCAGAGAAATGCGGCGAATATATGCGCTTTTCTCATAGGGACAAACGCGATGAAGCGTCTGAACGAGAATGAAGATACGATCGAGATAATCAACCGTCCATCTGAAGATATGCCTTCCGACGAACCGGTTGTGTTCTACGATATAGATAAGAGCTTCACACTTGACCTCAGCGGACTAAAGAGCGTTCAGGGGCAGAATTACAGCTTTGCGCTGAATGTTGCTGCCCCAGGGTATTATAATGTCCGGATAACAGCTTCTTCAACACAAAGCGAGCTTGCCCAGATACCTGTTACACTGTTCCTTATGGGAACCGCAAGCGGTACCTTCACTTGGAACGGCACCAACGGAGTTCCTGTATCATTAGAGAAGGAAGTTCCTATGTTTTCACGCTTCACAGCTGTACGGCTTTACTTTGCACAGAACGGTCTCGACCTGCACAATATCTCGTTCGAGCTCGCAAGACCTGCCGAGAATCTTGATGTTGCATTCAAGCAGGAGGACTGAGTATGAACATACAGATATTCGGTACTAAAAAATGTTCGGACACTCGAAAAGCAGAGCGCTTCTTCAAGGAGCGCAGGATAAAGTATCAGCTCATCGACATGAAGGAAAAGGGCATGAGCAGAGGAGAATTCAACAGTGTAAAGCAGTCCGTCGGAGGCATAGAAGCGATGATAAATGAGAACGCCAAGGACAAGGAGATCCTGACACTTATGAAGTACCTTTCCGACTCTGACAGAGAGGAAAAGCTCTTTGAGAATCAACAGGCAATAAAGACTCCCATAGTTCGCAGCGGCAGAAAGGCGACTGTTGGGTATTGTCCGGAAATCTGGAAGGAATGGGAGTAAGTATAGTTAAAAATAAAAAATATATCAGTTTTATTGAAAATGCCCCAAAAGGGTAGTGCAATTGATCGAAATATGTGATATAATAACATTATGTTGGTATAAGACTGACAGAAAATCTGCGGAAAACAGCTTTTCCGTAAAAATATATAGGGATAATTCCCGGAAGGAGTATTAATTATGGGTCTTATTAAAGCAGCACTTGCAGGAGCAAGCTCTACACTTGCCGATACATGGCTGGAATTCTTTACTTGTGAATCTATTCCTGTCGATGTTCTGGTCGTAAGAGGGAAGAAGCAGCTTGGCAAACATTCTTCTAACACAAAGGGCAATGAAAATGTTATTTCCGACGGAAGCGGTATCGTAGTTCACGAGGGTCAGGCAATGATAATGGTGGATCAGGGCGTTGTAACTGAGATCGCTACGGAGCCCGGCGTTTACAAATACGAATCGGGAACATCTCCGAGCCTCTTCTCAAGCAGCTTTGGTGCAGGTCTCAAGGAAACCTTCAAGGAGATGTGGGATCGTATCAAGCACGGCGGAGATGCTGCAAAGGATCAGAGAATTTATTTCTTCAACATGAAAGAACTCCTTGATAATAAGTTCGGCACTCAGAATCCCGTTCCATTCAGAGTTACATATCAGGATCTCGGCAGAAGCTTTACTGTAGGTGTTCGCTGCAACGGCATCTACTCATACAAGATAGCTGATCCGGTTCTTTTCTACGCAAACGTATGCGGAAACGTTACGAGCCAGTATTCACGTTCTGAACTCGACAGCCAGCTCAAGAGCGAGTTCCTCGACTCTCTTCAGCCTGCATTTGCAAACATATCAGCTACAGGTATAAGATACGATGAGCTTCCCGGAAGACAGAGAGAGGTAAAGACAGCTATCGAGACCGAACTCAATCCCGAGTGGAAGGAAAAGAGAGGTCTCCAGATCGAAAAGGTAGCTATCAATTCCGCTACTATCTCAGAAGCGGACACCAAGCGTATTCAGGAGTTTGAGGACAGAGCGTGGAACACTAATCCTACCAATGCCGCAGCAACTCTTGTTGAGGCTCAGGCTCAGGCTATGCAGGGTGCTGCAAACAATCCCAATGGTGCAGCTATGGGACTATTCGGCATGGGCATGGCTCAGCAGGCAGGCGGAATGAACGCTCAGAACCTGTTCAATATGGGCGCACAGCAGGGCGCAGTAGGTGCAACTACAGCTCCGGGTGCAGGTGGTAATAATCCTGGAGGAGCTCCTGCGGCAGGCGGTGCAGATTCATGGAAATGCGACTGTGGCACATCAAACACAGGCAAGTTCTGTGCTAACTGCGGCAAGGCAAAGCCTGTTGCGAAGCCTGCGGGAGATTCGTGGAAATGCGACTGCGGCACTGAAAATACAGGCAAGTTCTGCGCTAACTGCGGAAAAGCTAAACCTGCGGGAGCTTCTGCTGACGGTTGGTCCTGCGAGTGCGGAGCTGTAAATAAGGGCAAATTCTGTGCAGAGTGCGGAAAGGCTAAGCCTGCGGGAGCACCTCTCTACCGCTGCGACAAGTGCGGCTGGGAGCCTGCTGACCCGTTCAATCCTCCCAAGTTCTGCGCTGAGTGCGGAGACCCCTTTGATGATTCCGATATAGTAAAGCAGTAAAAGACGAACCATAATAATTCAGCGGCGCAGCCAGAGTCAGCCGACAGGCTGTGCCGTATTTTTAGTTACCATAGTGAAGTGAATCGGAATTTGCGCGGAGTCTGCGCTGCCGAGCCACGTTGCCCGAGCTGAATCAGCTCGGTCGCCTTAAATCCAATGGCGACATACCCTCGTGCTCAGACAGGATCCTGCCTCGCACTCGGGTAACCACTTCCACGTTGCTGCGCTTATGCGCTCCCTCTCTGCAAATAGGATAGTCTGCTTTCGCTTACGGCAATACTAATATAAATCGGAATTTAAAGGAGAACAACTTCGTGAATAAATCAGAAAAAATATGTATTTTACATAATTCACAGGGAACATATAATCTTTGCAGATGTTGCTTTAGTTATGATGATAACTATTGGTATTTTTATATTTTGAATTACTCTGATAAACTCTTATTGGGAATTGAAGAAGATGATTTTATTCTTGATGGATTTCAGATACGAAAAATATCCGATTTAAAGAAAATAGAAATTAATGACGGTATTTGTGCTAAGATAAATGAAGAAAAAAAGCTGCTTGAAAATATAAAAAAACCTAAGATTGATTTATCCTCATGGAAAGCTGTATTTGAATCATTAAAAACTCTTAATATTCTTATTATTATTGAAAATGAGAATAATGATAAGGACGAACGTTTTTTCTATATCGGTTATGTGAGTAAAATAAAAAAATCATCTGTCATTTTTTCTGCTATTGATGCTGACGGAGCATGGAATGACAATATTGAAATTACATATTCAAGAATTACAAGTGTAACATTTGGCGATAGATATTCAACAACATGGCAAAAGTATTTAATACAGAATAAATTATGATTTATATTAATAGTGCCAGCGAGCGATGTACGACTGAGGGCGTTAGTGAGAGTGAGCGAGCTTGCGAGCGGCAACGTGGATATGGTCGAGCTGATTCAGCTCGAAATTCTGATTTATTTCCACTAAAAATATCAGCGAGGTGATAAAATGGCAGAGCTTATTGAATATAAATGCCCTGCGTGTTCGGGAAAGCTCGAATTCAACAGCGGCGTGCAGAAAATGAAGTGTCCTTACTGTGACTCGGAATTTGATATGGAAACGCTGAAGCAGTACGATGAGGAGCTTGAAAATGCTTCAGGTGATGATATGAATTGGGAAACCGAGGCTGGCGGCGAGTGGCAGGCAGGCGAAACTGACGGAATGGGCATATACACCTGTCAGTCGTGCGGAGGCGAAATAGTTGCAGATCCTACAACGGCAGCCTCAAAGTGCCCGTACTGCGACAATCCAGTAGTAATGACAGGGAGCTTTTCGGGAGACCTCAGACCGGATCATGTCATTCCATTCAAGCTTGACAAGAACGCTGCAAAGTCAGCTCTCATCAAGCATATGGAGGGAAAGAAGCTGCTTCCAAAGGTCTTCAAGGATCAGAATCATATTGACGAGATAAAGGGAATTTATGTTCCTGTATGGCTTTTTGACGCGGAGGCGGACGCGCGTATCATATACAAGGCACAGAAGAAGCGTACATGGAGCGATAATTCCTTTAACTATACCGAAACAAGCTACTATTCAGCAGTCCGTGCCGGAAAGGTCTCGTTTGAGCTTGTACCTGTTGACGGCTCTACAAAAATGCCCGACGAGCTTATGGAGTCGATTGAACCGTTTGATTTCAGAGATGCAGTAGATTTTCAGACGGCGTATCTTTCAGGATATCTTGCAGACCGCTATGATGTTTCCGCCGAGGACAGTATCGAGCGCGCCAACGAGCGTATCCGCAGGAGCACTGAGGATGCTTTTGCACAGACTGTCAAAGGATACAATACTTTTTCAAAGGAAAACGGGAGTATCAAGCTCAACGGAGGAAAAGCGAAATATGCTCTTTACCCGGTGTGGATACTCAATACTACATGGAATGGGAATAAATACACATTTGCAATGAACGGTCAGACGGGAAAATTCGTCGGAGACCTTCCGGTGGATTCCGCAGCGGCTACAAAGTATTTTTGGAGCATAACAGCTGCGGTAACAGCAGCCTCATTTGCAATTTCGTTGCTTATAGGACTGCTTTAAGGAGGAGATATCATGAAATTGAAAAAGATCGCAGCTTCTGCTGCCGCTGCTTTACTGCTTATGACCTCCGGTGCAGGATTTTATTCCGCAAATTTACATAACGACATTGACGATACGGTAATGATAACTGCATATGCTGACTATGACGATAATGATATACTGTATGCTGCTGTAGATTACGACGAGCCTGAAAATGCTGAAAATACTGAGCGCTCTTCGGCTTCTCAGAGAAGATTCAATCCGGTCATGGCATTCATCATCTGTTTTGTCATAGGTCTTCTTATCGCGTTTATTGTCGTAGGTTCCATGAAGTCTCAGATGAAGACCGTCCGCAGCCAGTCGGGAGCATCAAATTACAAGAAGAATGACAGCTTCAAGCTCAATGAGAGCAAGGACACGTTTCTGTATAAAAAGGTCGATAAAACTCCGAAAGCCGGTGCTGCTCCTCAGTCAGGAGCAAGACCGAACCCTCCTCCCGGCAGGAAATAATTTCAAAGCCCTTATTCGCTTTTTGGTGAAAAGGGCTTTGAATTGCGATTTTTATTGACAAAATCTCATATTTATTATATAATTATAGATATTGAAATATCACCGCATTTAAGTCGGTAAAATATATTATTCGGAGGAAATCATATGTGTGGAATAGTTGGTTTTACTGGAACAGCTCAGGCAGCTCCGGTGCTGCTTGACGGTCTTTCAAAGCTTGAATACAGAGGCTATGATTCAGCGGGTATCGCAGTCCGCGATGGCGATAACGATCCGGAGATAGTCAAGGCAAAGGGCAAGCTCAAGGTGCTTAAAGAGATGACAAACGACGGCAGTGCTGTAAAAGGCGACTGCGGTATCGGACATACGCGCTGGGCTACCCACGGAGAGCCTTCTACCCTGAACGCGCACCCTCACAGCAGTGACGACGAAAATGTCATTGCCGTTCATAATGGTATCATCGAGAACTATCAGGAGCTTCGCGAAAAGCTTTCAAAGGGCGGATATACTTTTTATTCGCAGACAGACACTGAGGTTGCCGTAAAGCTTATAGACTATTACTACAAGAAGTATGGACTTGGTCCTGTAGATTCTATAGCACGTGCGATGATAAGAATAAGAGGTTCTTATGCACTTGCAGTCATTTTCAAGGAGTTTCCGGGCGAAATATACACTGCGCGTAAAGACAGCCCGATGATAATCGGTATTGCTAACGGAGAGACATATGTAGCCTCAGATGTTCCGGCCATACTAAAATACACCAGAAACGTTTACTACATAGGAAACCGCGAAATAGCAAAGCTTGAAAAAGGAAAAGTAACCTTCTACAATATCGACCGTGAAGAGATACAGAAGGATATAACAGAGATAAAATGGGATGCCGAGGCAGCCGAAAAGGGCGGCTACGAGCACTTCATGCTCAAGGAGATATATGAACAGCCTAAGGTCGTGCTTGATACTATCAATTCCGTTGTCAAGGACGGCAGGATAGATTTCAGCGGAATAGGTCTTACGGACGAGGAAATGCAGAAGATAAGCCAGATATATATAGTTGCCTGCGGCTCGGCTTATCATGTCGGAATGGCAGTACAGTATGTAATAGAGGATCTCACCACTATCCCCGTAAGAGTAGAGCTTGCTTCTGAATTCCGATACAGAAAGATGACTCTTGTAAAGGACAGCCTCGTTATTATCATAAGCCAGTCAGGGGAGACTGCGGATAGTCTTGCAGCTCTGCGAGAGGCTAAGGACAAGGGTATAAAGACTCTCGGTATCGTAAACGTAGTAGGCTCATCTATTGCGCGTGAAGCCGACAATGTATTCTATACTCTTGCAGGTCCTGAGATATCAGTCGCTACTACAAAGGCTTACAGCACTCAGCTGATAGCCGGATATCTTCTTGCGATGCAGTTTGCAAAGGCGAGGGGAGAGATTGACGGCGAAGTATTCGGCTCACTCATTGAGGAGCTATATACTTTGCCTGATAAGATCAAGAAGATACTCGAGGACAAGGAGCGTATACAGTGGTTCGCGAATAAGCTTGCCGGAGCCAAGGACGCTTTCTTTATCGGCAGAGGAATAGACTATGCTATCAGTCTTGAAGGAAGCCTCAAAATGAAGGAGATAAGCTATATCCACTCTGAGGCATATGCCGCAGGCGAGCTTAAGCATGGTCCTATTAGTCTTATCGAGGATGGCATACTGGTCATCAGCGTACTCACTCAGCAGGATCTTTATGAGAAGACCGTCAGCAATATGGTTGAGGTAAAGAGCCGCGGAGCTTCTTTAATGGGACTTACCACATATGGCAATTACAGCATGGAGGATACAGCTGATTTCACCGTATACATTCCCCAGACAGATCCGCACTTCGCCGGAAGCCTTGCCGTTATACCGCTCCAGCTGCTCGGCTACTACGTTTCAGTAGCAAAAGGCTACGATGTTGACAAGCCGAGAAATCTTGCAAAGAGCGTAACAGTTGAATAAAAATGAGCTGCCATGCTGAATAGAGCACGGCAGCTTTTTTATATACTCCGCGCTATTGCAAAATATCCATTAAGATATTTTGCAATCCGCCGTCTGTGACGGCGGACGGCGCATTGCGCCGCAAGCGCTCCGTTTATACTGCCTCTTCAAAGCCGCAAAGCGGCTTTGTGGCTGCTTTGCAGCCTGCAAAATGTACAATGTACATTTTGTAATAGAGGCAAGTATATAATATTATTGCACAAGAGCAGGATTCAAGTCTTTGCATTCACTTCATATTGTCGATGTAGTCCTTAATGGCTTTTTCGGCGGACCTGTACCTCTTGTAGAACTCGCCTGCGGATATCCTCATCGCTCCGTTACCGAGGATTATCATCTGTTCGACGCCGTCGGAGGTAGCGACACGGACTCTGTGCTTTTTTGAGAGCTCGTGAGTGACGCGCTCAATGTAGGTGTCTGCGGTCTCTGATTCCTTGGTGTAGACAATGCTGATGTTGCAGTATTTCTCGACCTCGCGGTGCTTCCCCGGGACTTTGTAAGCGTCAAACACAAGGATCAGCTCACAGCCAATAAAGCCCCGATAGCTGCACATCATATTTATCAGCTCTGCTCGGGCGGCATCAAGGTTTTCCTCGGCGATCTTTTTGAGCTCGTCCCATGCGAAGATGATGTTGTAGCCGTCAACGAGCAGATAATCGGGACCTGTATGCTCGGGGAGCCTGACTTGCTTATCGTCGGGGCTGACGGCCTTGGTTTTCTTGAAAGCACGTCTGGGGTCGCTTTTGAGCTTTCCGTATGTGCGCTCAAAAATTTCCATGAGCTCCTTGTCAGAGACGGCACTTTCAACAAATCTCTGCGCTTTACGGCGGCGCTCCATATCGTCGGAGGAATCTTGCTTTTCGTCAAGATATGAGGGGAGGTGCATATGCTGCGGTACCTCGCTCCATTTTACTACATATCCCGCACCGTGAGAGCAGAACACCGAATCCGCCGTGTTTTCAAGGTCTGAGTCACAGTTATAGGCTATGTCAGCGATGACCTCATCAGAATTATGACATGGGCGGTATCCACTCAAAGTGCAGGAAATACGACCTTTTCCCTTTGTGAATCCGATGAGCTCGCTCTGATATGTATTCAGCTCAGACACAGGAGCACTCCCTTTGATCATTGAAGTATCTCCGATGGTCTCAGGCGGAGAAAAGTCAGCTGACATATGCTGCAAGTCGGCTATTGTTCGTCCCAAATACTCCGTTGGCAGCTCTATCTCATAGTCGTAAAACGGCTCAAGAAGCAAGCTGTGAGCGTTTCGCAGTCCTTGACGTACCGCCCTGTAGGTAGCCTGACGAAAATCTCCGCCCTCTGTGTGTTTCAAATGTGCTTTTCCTGCTACGAGAGTGAGCTTTATATCCGTAACAGGAGAACCGGTAAGGACTCCTATGTGAGTTTTTTCGGCAAGATGAGTAAGTATCAGTCTCTGCCAGTTTCTGTCGAGCTTGTCCTCGGGACAGACAGTTTCAAATTGCAGACCGCTGCCCTGAGGAAGAGGTTCGAGCAGCAGATGGACCTCTGCATAATGTTTGAGAGGCTCATAATGTCCGACACCTTCGATAGTATCGGTAATAGTTTCCTTATAGGTTATCGCACCGTTTATGAATGAAACATCATATCCGAATCTGTCCTTTATAATATTCGTCAGCACTTCGAGCTGAACAGCTCCCATAAGCTGAAGATGTATCTCTCTGTTTTGTTCATTCCACAGGATATGAAGCTGAGGGTCCTCGTCCTCGAGGCGGCGAAGAGCTTTAAGGGCTTCATGCGAATTTACCTCTGACAAAAAACATACTTTATATGTCATTACAGGCTCTAAAACTGCTCTTTCGGAATTTTTGATGCAGCCGATGCCTTGTCCGGCAAAAGTTCCTGCAAGTCCTGTAACAGCACATACATCGCCGCATGAAGCAACATCTGCGATTCTGAATTTATCTCCGGAGTAAAATCTTATTGAGCTGACTTTTCCGTTTTGAGGTTCACCGTCGGCGTTGAGATATTCAAGCTCATCGCGTGTTTTGAGAGCGCCGCCCATAATTTTCATGTGAGTCAGTCTGCTTCCCTTTGAGTCGTATGATATCTTGAATACTTTTGCGCCAAACACGTCCTGTCTTTCCGGTTCGTATGAAAAACGGTCTATAAGTCTTAGAAATTCATTTATGCCCTCCATTTTAAGAGCGCTGCCAAAGCTGCACGGGAATATACGGCGTTCCGCGACAGCCTTTATAATTTCAGCGTCGCTGAGATCTCCTGAATCAATGTATTTTTCCATAAGGGATGCAGAGGAAAGGGCTGCGTTTTCGCATATTTCCTCATTGCTTCCCGAAAAATCCGCACATCGCTCGGATAGTCGCTTCTGAAGGTCTTGGATAACTGCTTTTTTGTCAGCGCCGATAAGATCCATTTTATTGACAAATATGAACACAGGTATCTCATATTTTTTCAACAGCTTCCACAGCGTTGAGGTATGGCTCTGAACGCCGTCTGTAGCACTTATTACGAGTATCGCAAGATCAAGTACGCGCATTGTACGCTCTGTTTCGGCAGAAAAGTCAACGTGCCCGGGCGTATCAAGAAGCATTATATGAGTATCTGCGACAGTAAACTCAGCTTGATGAGAAAAAATAGTTATTCCTCTTTTACGTTCGATAGTATCAGTATCGAGTGATGAGCTGCCGTTATCAACTCTTCCGAGAGTCCTTATCTTTCCTGAGATGAACAGCATAGCTTCGGCAAGAGTTGTTTTCCCCGAATCTACATGAGCAGTTATTCCCACGGTGATTTTCTTCATATTAATTCTCCGTTCTTACTGTATGATTTTATTGTACCATATTTTGACGGATTTGTCCATATCCTTGTATCACACATGAGCCTTCATCAGAATATAATTATAATACAGCAGGCTTAAATGTACATCTATGAAGTAAGTATAAAAGCGAAAGGAGAACGGATATGAGGCATAAAAAGCGGCGTATACCGCATAGATACGGTATACGCTTTAAGTTCGGTACAATAATATTTTTTATGGTAATCATACTTCTTGTTGCTGCGATCGTTAAGGCAGACAGAGCACTAAGACCGGTAGCTTCAATGCGAGCGGAGCACTTTGCATTATTAAATACGAATGAAGTTATAGAAAAAGCCGTTTCGGACTATCTATCAGAAAATGAGTGGTCATATGGGGACTTTAGCACAATAGTATATAACGGCAGCGGAGAGCCGGTTTCCCTTGCTGCCAATCCATACAATATCAATAAGGTGCAGTCAGAGCTGACACTGATTATAAATCGAAGGCTTGAGAGCGCAGGGGAGAATTATCACAGGATCGCGATAGGTTCTCTTACGGGATCATACATATTTGCAGGAAAAGGTCCGGATATAAGAATAAGAGTGTGCCCGATGGGGAGCGCACAAGTAGAGCTGCTGAGCAGCTTTGATTCTTCCGGAATAAACCAGACAAGGCACAGACTCACAGCAGCTGTTACTGTAAATGTCAGCTCTTCACTTCCGCTATATGAATTTGAAACACAAGCGGATTTTGAGTTTCTGATAGCGGAAAACGTAATAATAGGAAGCGTACCTGAAGTAGGTGCTTACGGTTGGCACTTATCCTCCGGATGAAAATTCACTGCTTGTTGCCTTCGGCGCAGATCCAGTTAGTACCTTCTTTTTTGTGTATAGCTATATCTGAAAAGCCGGCGTTTGCGAGCATATTGCGCAGTTGAGAAGCTGTTGGATTGAAAAGCTCATACTTTCTGACATTTGCCTCCTCTTCCGGGGTGAGCTGTGCGTCTCCGTTAATATCGGCAACTATCAGGAATTTTCCCCCTTTGGCAAGGACTCTGAAAACCTCGCGTAGGTCTTTATCGGGATCCGGCCAGAAATAGAAGCTTTCAACGGTTATTATCCTGTCGAAGCTTTCGTTATCAAATGGAAGAGCTTCCACTGAACCGCTCGTTATATCCATTTTTCCGTCAGATATTGCATCAGCGTTGTGTTTTCTGCTCATTTCTACAGATAAAGGAGAGTAATCAACTCCTGTAAGGTGACCGCTTGTTATCTGAGACGCCATTCTTTTTAAAGCAGCACCGCCGCCGCAGCCTATGTCAAGAACTCTTTCTTTCCCACAAAGCTCAAGGAATCCGATACCCCATGCTGTAACTGCGCTGTGATGCTCGTTCATATCCGAGAGCATTTCTTTTCCTGCTTCACCATGAGGTTTTTTGGGGTTGCCAAGCTCGGTTATTGACTGTAAATTTTCGCTCATTTTATTCCTCTTTCTTGTTATATTATTACTACGGCAATTAAATAATTTTATATTGCGCTATCATCTTGATAATTGCCGGAGTAATATTTGCCATGTTTTGCGGTTGCCGCGCAAGCGGCGAGCAAAATGGCTTTTTAGTCTATTATTAAATTGGCAATTATTTAATTGCCAATTTAATAATTATTCACTGCTGAGAAAGATCATATTGTTATAGAGGTGAATATATGAGGCTGCTGCATTAATATGCAGCAGCCTTTGATCTGCTCATTCTTCGGGAAGGGTTATCATTTTCAGCATATATTTCTGTATAGCAAGTGCGTCCTTAGCAGTAACTCCGTCTCCGCTTCCGGAGCAGTCGGCATTTTTCATACCAAGTGCAGTAATATGATTCTCATCAGAGCCGGTCTCTCCGAATTTATCAGGATTTGCCATTGCCTGCATTATAAGAACTGCATCTGCTACTTCTACTTCCTTATTGCAGTTAGCATCTCCATAGAGGATATCATCAGTTACAGGAGGTTCAGTAGTTGTCGTAGTGGTAGTAGTAGTAGTAGTAGTTGTTGTTGTTGTTGTTGTGATGACCTCTTCGCGAGCTGCTGCAAAAACGGTATAATTTACGACAGAATAGGAGTAAGCATTTCCGCCTATGGTAATGATATCACCCTTACTGAAATCCTTTTTGTAAAGCAGGAAATTCAGGTCGTTAGAGGTTGTGGCGGTATCGCTTATAAGTTCATAGGAACTCAGCCATTCAGGAACTTTATTGCCGTCTGCGGTATCGGTCATTCTCTTATCAACTGCAATGTACAGGGTCAGATCCTCGGCAGCTGTCGCTGTTGCAGCATCTCCGGAGAATCCCTTTGCGTCACAGGAAGTCAGGAGCTGTTCTGCTCCTTCGAGAGCTGAAGGGAGAGAGGTGAAGGTGAAAGCGCGGTCTCCGAATACCAATGAGCCTACAGCCGCGTTCTTTGCTATCTTCCAGCTGTAAACGTTAGCACCTTCGTCAATTGAGATGTTTTTAAGAAGATCACCGTTGAGAGTGGAATATTCTCTTCCGAACACAAAGCTGTCGATATTGAGAAGATATCCGTCGCCGCCCTTAAAGACAAGATACAGCTTATGCTTGCCTGTAATTGTGGGGATATTGCATGTAATCTCAGTCCAGTTTGACCACGAGCCTGTGCCGTCAAAGTCGATAGTGGCAGCAGGTGTAGAACCTATCGAATCGATGAAAAGCTCTATCTGCGATGCATTACCTGTAACTTTAGCTGAAAAGCTTTTAGCTCCGTCCTCAAAGTCTACTTTATTGAAGCAGATGTAGTCGCCGTTTTCGATGTAAGCGACGTGTGTTTCACCGTCTCCGTCTTCATTTTTTGTGCCTGATTCGCTGTTATATTCCTCGGCTTCGATAGTCTCGAAAGCAGATATAGCAGCCGTACCGTTAAATTCAACGGGATCGCTTGCGAGCTCGTTAAGGTACATTTCGAGATTTGTGTAATCGTCGCCTGAAAGGGAAACAATAGGTCCGTCGGAAGCGTCGTTGGGGTTAAGACCGTGGAGAGTTTCCCAAGCATCGGGCATACCGTCACGGTCGGTATCAGCTGCGGCAGTACCGCTTTTAAAGGTTGAGCTTGTAGGATATCCGCCGCAGTCATTCTGACTGTCGATTATACCCTTGAGTCCCTGCTTGCTGCCTGTATATGTGTATGTTCCGTTTGTAACTTCCTTATGATATCGGCTGTCGATATAGTCAAGAGCGGGTACATTTGCACCTGCACCTGTTGTATTATCGATAACTTTGGTGTAAGCTGCTTCAGCTGTATCTGTATTAACATATGACTCACAGAAAGGAGAAGTAAGCTTAACATCGCTGATAGTGCAATTGTATAGCGAAGATACAGCTTTGCTCTTGCTCCATGCGTCGTCGGAAGCCTTGAGTATCTGGTTTCCGCTTGTATCGGTCATTATATTTCCCGAAACATACATCTTCTGGCAGTCGCTTGTGTTCAGCTCATTGCCGTCGATAGAAACTACGTGCAGTGAGGTATTGGACGAAGCGCCCGCCTTGTAGTAGTTATTTACGAAGTTAAGTCTGCGCACGCCGCCGTCGGTGGTACGGTCGCGCCAGTTGTAAACGACGTTGTTACGGATATCAACAGCGCCGCCGTAGGTGACGGCATCCTGCTCCATTCCGCCTGCGAGAGACCAGTTTCTTCCTGTGCAGTCGATGAGGAGGTTGTGATGGAAGCTGCCGATATTACCGCTGATGGAAGCGGCGAATGCATGGGTTTCGGTTTGGGTTCTGTCATCGGCATTATAATGGATAGAATCGTGGAGGGATTCGCCGATTATGTTCCACTGGAAGGTTATATTGGAAGCGGAGCGAGATGAGAAGCCCTCATCTGTCGCCCATGAAATAGAGCAATGATCGATGATAGAGTTATTACTGCTTCCAAGACCCATTCCATCTGAAACATCGTTTACTCCGGAAAGTCCGCGGTCACCGGGACGTACTCTGACATCGCGGATAATAACGTCCTCACAGCCGCTCGTACCGAAGCCCCACTTTATAAGAGTTATACCGTCCCCGGGAGCAGTCTGACCGGCAACATAAACATCTCCGCCGGTGTTGGGAATAGTTAGCTTGCTCTGGAGCTCGATAATACCGCCGACATCGAAAACGATGGTTCTCGGACCTGTGACTGATTCTATACCATATCGGAGCGAGCCTGCACCGGAGTCATTGAGATTGGTAACATGATAAACAGTGCCGCCTCTGCCGCCGCGAGCCCAGCGACCGTAGCCTTCAGCAGTGGGGAAGGCGAGACGATTGAGCTGGAAGGAGTAAACAGCACCCTTTACTGTACCGCTGCTGCTTACCTCATCAACGCGCCAGTAATAGGTAGGGATAGAGGAATATTCGTCGCTGTTGAGATCGAAATGGGGAGTTGTAACAGTCCCTTTATACTCTGCCGATGATTTTGTAGCATTGAAAACGCTGTTTAAGTCTGTACCGATATAAACATCATGAGAGGTTGCGCCAGAACCGGCTGTCCAGCTGAGACCGTCTTCGATATTCTGATGAGAATACTGATCCTCAGGGCTTATCTTGGAGATGGAAGCAAAAGGACTTGCCCCGTCAATTTCAAATGCATTGAGCCATGCGTTGCTGTATGACTGATTTCCTTCACCTTGGATCAGGATAGTGGCAGAGGTGCCGCTGAACTCGACATATGAGCGGCCTGCATCGTTATCGTTCGTGATATTTACAGGGCAGCTTATACCTGTCTGCTTGACCGAGCCGTTTACGGATATTTTCAAGGTGCTCGGTGTAACATTTCCGTACAGACAGCTGTGCCAGCCCGAAAATGAATGAGTTCCGCTTGAAAGACCTGATATTTCGATTTTCAGAGCTCCGCTTGTATCGTTATCTTTATTGTAGATGCCGTCTGCGATAAGATAAGGAGTTGTTCCGTCGTATTTCTGAAGCTTTTTGTTATTGGTGCAGTCAAGTGAGCCGCTTCCGCTTCCATTGCTTATGGTGACAGTAACTCCAGTCGAGGTTTTGAACGAGTCGCCGGTGTATACCCATGTTTCGGCATTGGGAGCATACAAAGCGGAACGTCCGTCATTGCGGTTGATATCCACGCGCACTCTTGAAAGACTTGAAATGGCAGCGGTCTCGGTAATGTTATTGACTATTACCGGAATATCCGAGGCCATCGCTCCTGCACACAAAGCTGCAGCAGATAAGGCGGCAGTAGCTTTGCGTATAAAATGTGATCTTTTCATTAAAATGACCCTCCTATATTTATTCATCACGGATTTATAATTATGTCTATAAAATAGTATATCACGGTATAGTGAATTCGTCAATATGTATTTATCTTTAAAAAAACGTTCATATTTTGTGAGAATAATAGATAGTCAAGCTATCACGTGTGTATTATTATCTTTTGCGAGCTGATAAGATGATTCGATTTTATACAGCAGAAATTTGTGAAAAATAGTGGAAATTTATTTTGTAATGTGTTATAATTGATTTTGAATGGTTTAATTTTAGATAATTTATTTATTAAACCTAATTATGTTCATTAATGCTTTATCAAAGGCGATAGAGCGTTATATCTTCTGCTTTGCAGAACTATTATTGAGGAGGTTTGTACATGAGAAAAGTGCAACTGACAGAGACCGTCCTGCGTGACGCTCAGCAGTCGCTTATGGCGACAAGACTGCCTTATGCGGATTATGAGGGGATATTATCCGATATGGACAAGGCGGGATACTATTCTATCGAATGCTGGGGCGGAGCTACATTTGATTCATGTCTTCGCTATCTTGGCGAGGATCCATGGGAAAGGCTTCGTAATTTGAGAAAAAATCTTCCTAACAGCAAGCTCCAGATGCTGCTGAGAGGACAGAATCTTCTCGGCTATAAGCACTACCACGACGACGTTGTAGAGAAATTCATCGAGCTCTCGATAAAGAACGGAATAGATGTTATCCGAATCTTCGATGCGCTCAACGATTTCAGAAATATCAAGACAGCGCTGGAGGCTACTCAGAAATACGCTACTGAGAACACCATCGCTTCCGGATGTATTTCTTACACGCAGAGCCCTGTGCATACCGTCGATAAGTACATAGAGATGTGTAAAGAGCTCAAAACAATGGGCTTCCAGACCATTTGCCTGAAGGATATGGCAGGAACTATGTCTCCCTACGAGGCGGAGCACCTTATAAAGGGCATCAAGGATGCTATCGGCGACATGACACTGATACTCCACACTCACTGCACTACCGGTATGGCTTACATGACCATTACAAAGGCTATCGAGTCTGGTATCGACGTTATAGATTGTGCAACATCATGCTTCTCGGGCGGCACGTCTCAGCCTTCTACCGAGACTATGTACTATGCTCTCAAGCAGTACGGTATTGAGACAGGCCTCGATGAGGACATTATTAATAAGGTGAATGACTACTTCAAGCCTATCAAGCAGAAATATGTTGATAACGGTCAGCTCAACCCCAAGAGTCTCGCTACCGACGCTCAGGCGCTCGTTTACAAGGTTCCGGGCGGAATGCTCTCCAATATGATAGCAAATCTTACAGATATGCACGCTATGGACAAATTCGACGCAGCCCTTGCAGAGATACCTAAGGTAAGAGCTGATATGGGATATCCTCCGCTTGTAACTCCGCTTTCTCAGATGGTAGGAAATCAGGCTGTAACAAACGTGCTTGTTGGTGAAAGATATAAGAATATTTCCAAGGAAATAAAGAACTACATCAAGGGCGAATACGGCATCGCTCCGGCGCCTATCAGTGAAGAGCTCATTGAAAAAGTCCTCGGCGCAGACGGAAAGCCCGTTGACTGCCGCGATGAAGACGTAAAGCGCACAGGCGAGGATTTTACTGCTGCTAAGGAAGCTCTTGGTGATCTTGCACGCAGCGAAGAGGACATCATGAGCTATATCTGCTATCCCGATCAGACTGTCAAATTCCTTAAAGACCGCAAGGCTAAGGAAGAAAACGAAGCTGTTTACACGATCGAAGAAATATAAGGAGGCTGCCGTATGTTTAATAATATTGCACTTGCAGCCGAGAATGTCGGTGATAAGCTAAGTATCGGCGATGCTGCGATAACCGCGATATTCGGATATTCAGTCGTATTCTTCGGACTTGTTATCCTTATGGTTGTGCTTTACTGCACCGGCGCTTACTTCAAGTCCAAGGACGCGAAAGCTAATGCTGCTGCCGAAAAGAGTGCTCCTGTTATAAAGGAAACTCCCGCTGCTGTGCCTGCTGCCGAGCAGAAGCTCGCTCCCGGTTCTGCGGGTCACGTAAAGCTCTATGATGTTCCCGATAAAGAAGCGGCGATGATAATGGCTATTGTTGCAGATAAACTGCAGAAGCCGCTTAATGAGCTTCACTTTATTTCCATTAAGGAGGTCAAATGATCATGAAGTATAAAGTTACACTTAACGGTAAGACGTATGAAGTAGAGGTAGAACAGGGTAAAGCGATCCTTCTTGATGAATATGAAGCTATTGCTCCCGCACCGGCAGCGCCTGCTGCTTCCGCTGTTCCTGCGGCACCTGCCGCACCTGTTGCTCCTGCGCCTGCAGCTCCCGTAAACCTTGCTGCCGGAGAAACGGTTTCTGCACCTATGCCGGGAAATATCCTGCGTGTTGACGTAGCTCAGGGCGACACAGTCAAAGCTGGACAGATACTCGTTATACTCGAGGCTATGAAGATGGAAAACGAGATCGTAGCTCCCAAGGACGGAACGGTCGCTCAGGTCGTTACAAGCAAGGGTGCTGTCGTAGATACAGGCGCTCCTCTGGTTGTTATTGCATAAGGAGGGCGAAATATGGATATTATTGAAACCCTTAAAACTCTGTGGGAGGGGTCGGGCTTTCAGAGCTTCTTTGTAAACGGCGGCTGGAAGAATCTGATAATGATAGTCATTTCATGTGTTCTTCTTTATCTCGGGATCAAAAAGAAGTTTGAACCGCTTCTTCTCGTAGGTATAGCGTTTGGCTGTCTGCTTGTAAATCTGTCATATTTCGGCGCAGATTCAACAGACGCGCTCTATCATCCGGATCTCTGGACTCAGTTTCTTGATGAAAACAGCGAATACTATCACAGCTACGGTAACATCATGGCTCACGGCGGTCTGCTCGATATCCTTTACATAGGAGTAAAAGCCGGAGTTTATCCTTCTCTTATTTTTATGGGCGTAGGAGCTATGACTGACTTTGGTCCGCTTATTTCCAATCCCAAGAGCCTGCTCCTCGGAGCTGCTGCTCAGATGGGTGTATTCCTTGCGTTCTTCGGAGCTGTATGTCTCGGATTTACAGGTCAGGAGGCGGCTTCGATAGGTATCATCGGTGGTGCCGACGGTCCTACAGCTATCTTCCTCACGACAAGGCTTGCTCCTCATCTGCTCGGACCTATCGCTATCGCGGCTTACTCATATATGGCGCTCATTCCAATGATACAGCCACCGCTCATGAAACTTCTTACAACCAAAAAGGAGAGGGAAGTTAAGATGGAGCAGTCGCGTCAGGTATCAAAGACTGAAAAGATAATCTTCCCGATAATCGTAGCTATGTTCGTAATTCTTCTCCTGCCTTCAACTGCTCCGCTCGTAGGCTGCCTTATGCTCGGCAACCTCTGGCGAGAGTGCGGCGTTACGGAGAGGCTTTCCGATACAGTTCAGAATGCTCTTATGAACATTGTAACAGTATTTCTCGGAATTTCTGTCGGAGCTACAACTGCTGCTGACAAGTTCCTTAACCTCAAGACCCTTATGATAATCGGTCTTGGACTTACAGCATTCTGCTTCTCCACAATAGGCGGACTTCTTGTCGGCAAAATAATGTATAAGCTTTCGGGTGGAAAGATAAATCCGCTCATAGGTTCTGCAGGCGTTTCTGCTGTACCTATGGCTGCACGTGTTTCACAGATGGAAGGACAGAAGGCTAATCCCTCTAACTTCCTTCTCATGCACGCTATGGGACCGAATGTTGCCGGCGTTATCGGTTCTGCTATCGCAGCGGGATTCCTGCTTGCGGTATTCAAGTAATATGATCTGAATAAACTTAAAAAGCTGTCGCTTTCAGAAGAGCGGCAGCTTTTCTGTGTACAATAATCTTCAAACGCTGATAGATTGGCTATCAAAAGATATTATTTTGTACATATAAATTATACATATTCAAAAATCATTCATAAAAAAGATATTATTATTAATTGCCAGTGTGCTGACGGTATGTTATAATCAAATTAACATAAGATAGCTAATAAAATCAAAATTTATATCAAAGGGGAATTGTTTATGAAAAAAGCAAACAGACTAATTTCTGCGCTCACCTCAGTATGCATGAGCGCAGCTGCTCTGACATCAATTATGCCGGAAAGAGTATCGCAGCTTTCAGCTTATGCAGCGGCTTCATATCCCGTTCAGGAGTTCCGCCTCGGAATGGCTGATACCGACAACAACGTAACAGCTTCCGGAGCTTCTCTTGCTCCTGCCGAAATGCAGGGAACATCTGATGAAAAGTGGTCGCTTAATTATATCAGTTCCGGTGTATATGAAATTGTAAACTCTGCTACTGGTCAGATACTTACTGCCAACGGCAGTGCGGTATCGCTTGCAGCTGATACCGACGGCTCGAATCAGCGCTGGAAGATAGAGGGAGTTCAGAAGGACTTTGACGGCTATTACCTATACTACAAGATAACAAGCAACGCTGATTCCTCAAAGTCGCTTACATTCTCTGAAAATTCAGGTGCATTTTCGCTTGCAAGCTATACCGGCGACACTTACCAGAAGTATAAACTGAACCTTGACGGACTTGAGGGCTTTGCAGCGAACTGCATGACTTCTTCAGGTGAAAAAGCCGGCACTATAGGCGGGCTCCTTGGCGAGGTAGTATATGTTTCTTCTGCTGATGAACTGGAAACTCAGCTGAATACTGTCGGAGCTCAGACTATCGTTATAACTGCGGATATTGATATGCAGAAAAAGGGCAACACACGTATCCGCGACAATAAAACTATCGTTGGTTCATACAGCGCTCATACGATATATGACTCGCAGTTCCGTACAAATGACGCATATGGTGCGGAGGACGACAGCCCCAGCGATAATATAGTTTTCCGCAATCTTGATATGGAAGCTAAAAATGTGGCTAACAGGATACTCATCAACATCTGGTCCTCGCGTCAGATATGGATAGACCATATAACATTCAACAGCCAGCTTACATATGACAGAACAGGCAATGGTCAGGATGAGGTAGGCAAGTTCATCTGGATAAATACTCCTTACGACAGCTACTATGACGCCAAGGACAGACTCCGTAGTCCTGACTACGTAACTATTTCATATTGTAAATTCACTCATCGTTACTGGACCGTTGCTTACGGAACTCAGAATGATGAAATAACCAGAGACAGAACCACTCTTCTCTATAACTGGTGGAACGAGAATGTAAGACGCTGTCCTCAGCTCGGCAATGGCTCGGCTCATGTATACAATAACTACTATTCAGCTTATGGAACGAGCAGTAACGGCTCTGCGACTTCGGGAATAATCGGCGGTGACGGCTCGGATATGGTATCCGAAAACAATATGTTCAACGGTTACAGCCTCTCACAGGCTCTTATGATGGGCGGCGGAAGTGACCCTGCGCGTGATTCGGGTTCGTATCTTTCGACAGCACTCAACGGTTCTGCATCGGCGGTGAGCTTCTCGCCGAAGGTAACATCTTCGTGGTATCCTAATAAAACTAACTACGGATACGAGCTTCTCGATGCATACAATACAAAGAATACTGATACAAAAGCGTTCTGTACAAAGTATGCGGGCTGCTTCAGCGGTGCGAGCGGCATAAAATACATTACTGACAGCGACTTTGAAAGCTGGATCTCAACAAGGTATGCAAGTCCTTTCCTGAGACATGTCGAGTTTAAGACAAAGCAGGGCGCAGAGTTTGATACTTCTTATGATTATACAATAAAAAATGTAAACAGCGGCCTTTACCTTCAGGTTGCAGAGGGAGCAGCTTCAAGCGGAACAAGCGTTGTTCAGGGAAAGCTTGCTGACAAAAAAGCATACACATGGCATCTGACAGAGGCAGGGGACGGGTATTACTACATCTATACCTGCCTCGGAGACGGAAAGACCTACTGCATAGACCTGCCCTACGGCAATACTGACAACGGCAACAGCATTGGTATCTGGTCAAATGACGAATCAGATGCAAGAAAGTTCAAATTTATAGATAATGGCGACGGTACTTACACAATAACCACAAAATCTACCGGCGACGCAAGCTGCTTCGGAGTTATTTCCAATTCAACAGAGGACGGCGCTGATGTTATCCAGTGGGTATGCAACGGGCATGATTCGCAGAAGTGGTATGTATATGCCAATATGAACGGTGAACTTTTCAGCGACGTAAGTATACTTGATAATGAGTATTATACGGGTTGGAAGATCGGCTATGATCTTGCTGCCGGTTCTGAGGTGTTTGGCGACCGTGATTCAAGCAGATGCGCTGTCACAGAATTCTCTGACGGACTTGCCGGAGCAGAAATACTCATGACTGCCTGTGACGCAAAGGCGCTTACCTCCGACCTTGCAGAGATAACTGCGGGCAATGATATGATCGCTTACGCAGCATTTGATTCGCGCGTAACATCTGCTCCCTCATGGCTTTCGGACTGGACCAAAACCTCTCTTACCATTAACACATCGAATGATCTCACATTTGTGCTTTACTCAAAGGAATTCAGTTCCGGAGATATATTCACAATAGGACAAAACGGTCAGTCTTCCGGCTGCATGAACTACTTCGTAATTGCTGTGAGAAAGATTGCAGATACAACAACAACGACTGCTACGACAACAACAACTACTACAACGACAACAGCTACGCAGCCGATTTCCGAAGATATAGATTACGGAAACGCAAATTGCGACGCTACAGTGAATGTTGCCGATTCTGTCTTGATATTACAGGCTCTTGCAAACAGCGATAAGTACGGAATAAACGGTTCGGACAAAGATCACATTACTGAGCAGGGCTACAAGAATGCTGATTGCAGCAAGAGCCGCGATGGAGTTACTGCAATGGATGCACTTTATGTTCAGCAGTACACACTTAAGCTTATAACACTTCCCGTTGATTGACACATATAATTGAATTTTAATACCAAAATTTCAAGGAGCTTTCGCCGACGGCGGAGGCTCCTCCTCTGTTTTTGAGGCGAAATTGGTGGATTTTCCGAAAATTTACCAAAAATTAATGAAAAATATCTCTCAGGTACTTGAAAAATCTGATAGAATAGTGTACAATGTTAATGTAGCTGTTAATATTATAACAGCATTAGAAATGTATTTTATAACGAAAGGATGTCATACCAATGGCAGGATTAAACAAGGTTACTGTAGAAGACATTAACGTAAAGGGTAGAAAGGTACTTGTAAGAGTTGATTTCAACGTTCCTATGAAGGACGGTGCTATCACAAACGACAATCGTATCCAGGCTGCTCTTCCTACGATCAACAAGCTTGTTGAAAACGGTGCAAAGGTGGTTCTTTGCTCTCATCTGGGTAAGCCGAAGAATGGTCCCGAGGCTAAGTTCTCACTCGCTCCCGCAGCAGCAAGACTTGCTGAGCTGGTAAACACAAAGATAACATTTGCAGCAGACGATACTGTAGTAGGTGATAATGCAAAGGCTGCTGTAGCTGCTATGAACGATGGCGAGATCGTTGTTCTTGAGAATACACGTTTCCGCGGTGCAGAGGAGACAAAGAACGGCGAGGAATTTTCTAAGGAGCTCGCAGACCTCGTTGACGGTGAGGTTTTCGTAATGGACGCTTTCGGGTCTGCTCACCGTGCTCATGCCTCAACAGCAGGCGTTACAAAGTTCGTTAAGGAGACTGCCGTTGGTTATCTTATGCAGAAGGAGATACAGTACCTCGGAAATGCAGTAGAGGTTCCTGAGAGACCTTTTGTTGCTATACTCGGCGGTGCTAAGGTCGCAGATAAGCTCAATGTTATATCAAATCTTCTCGAAAAGTGCGATACTCTTATTATTGGCGGCGGTATGGCTTATACATTCATCAAGGCTCAGGGCGATTCTATCGGTAAGTCTCTCGTTGATGACGAGAAGCTCGACTACTGTAAGGAAATGCTCGCTAAAGCGGAGAGCCTTGGTAAGAAGATCCTTCTTCCTGTTGATACAGCTATCGCTGTTTCATTCCCCGATCCGATCGACGCTGAGATCAGTGTAGAATATGTTGATGCTGATAAGATCCCTGCTGATAAAATGGGTCTTGATATCGGTCCTAAGACAGCTCAGATATTTGCTGAGGCTGCAAAGAACGCGAAGACAGTCGTTTGGAACGGACCTATGGGCGTTTTCGAGAATCCTACACTCAAGAAGGGTACTGTAGCAGTTTGTGAGGCTCTTGCAGAGGCTGACGCTACAACTATTATCGGCGGAGGCGATTCCGCAACAGCTGCCATCCAGCTTGGATTTGCAGACAAGATGAGCCACATCTCAACTGGCGGCGGCGCTTCCCTTGAATACCTTGAAGGCAAGGTTCTTCCCGGCGTTGCAGCGATCGCTGAAAAGTAATCACGTATAACATAGGGCGGATTTAACTATTCGCCCTAATTGTGATAATTGAGGTGAATTATGAAAAAATGTGATTGCAGCTGCAAGTGTAATTTCACAGACAGCTTAAAGGAGAGCTCGGCGGCTGTATGGCTGTTCGGGATATGTGCATTCCTGTTCGGCATTATCGTCGGCTTCTGGTGGTCGCCCGTCAAGAACGGAATAACTATCGGCTCAAATAACAAAATAACCAAAGACGAAGAAGACTACATCGACTACGGCTTTGATGATGATGAAAACTGCTAATTTATCTACAGTAAAATAATTTCAAAGGAGTAAAATACAATGAACAAGTCACTCAGAAAGGCGATAATCGCCGGCAACTGGAAGATGAACAAGACCCGTCCCGAGGCTAAGGAGCTTCTCGAGGCTATCAAGCCCCTCGTTGCTAGCGCTGAAGGCAATGTTGAGGTCATTGCCTGCGTACCCTTCACAAACCTTGAAACTGCTATCAACACAACAGCAGGCAGCAACGTAAAGATCGGCGCTGAGAACGTTCACTTTGAAAAGAGCGGCGCTTTCACAGGCGAAATATCCGCTGATATGCTCACAGAGCTTGGAGTTGAGTATGTTGTTATCGGTCACAGTGAGAGAAGACAGTACTTTGGCGAGACTGATGAGACTGTAAACAAGAGAACTATTGCAGCTCTTGAGGCAGGTCTCAAGCCTATCGTCTGCGTTGGCGAACTCAAGTGGGAGCGTCAGTGCAACATCACAGAGGAAGTCATCGCACGTCAGATCAAGCTCGACCTCTGGTCTCTTACAGCAGAGCAGGTAAAGAACACGGTTATCGCTTACGAGCCTGTATGGGCTATAGGCACAGGCCTCACAGCTACACCCGATCAGGCTGAGGAGGTTTGCGGATTTATCCGTGCACAGCTTGCTAAGCTCTACGATCAGGCTACAGCAGATGCTGTAACTATCCAGTATGGCGGTTCCATGAACGCAGGCAATGCAGCAGAGCTTCTTGCAAAGCCCAACATTGACGGAGGACTCATCGGCGGAGCTTCACTCAAGGCAGCTGACTTTAACACAATCGTTCAGGCTGCCGTTGAGGGCTGATTTAATAAATTACATTAAGTGGGCGGATTTATTCCGCCCATGAATATAGGAGAATAATTATGTCAAAAAAACCCGTAGCACTTATAATCATGGACGGATACGGCTACAATCCCGATACATACGGCAACGCTATTGCTGCCGCAAAAAAGCCGAATCTTGATAAATACATGGCGACCTGCCCGAATACCATTATCGGCGCAAGCGGGCTCGACGTGGGTCTGCCTGACGGACAGATGGGAAACTCTGAGGTAGGTCATACAAATATAGGCGCAGGACGTATCGTTTACCAGATGCTCGTAAAAATTTCCAAGGATATCAAGGACGGCACATTCAACAGCAACAAGGCTATTCTCTCCGCCATGGAGAACTGCAAGGCAAAAAACAGCGCTTTGCACCTTATGGGACTGCTCTCTCCGGGCGGTGTTCACAGCCACATGGAGCACCTTTTCGGCATTGTAAGAATGGCTAAGGCTAACGGTCTTGACAAGGTGTACATTCACGCATTTCTCGACGGCAGAGATGTTCCTCCGTCATCCGCTGCCGAATATATGGAGCAGACTGTTGCAGAGCTAAAGGAGATAGGTCTCGGCAAGATAGCCACTATCTCGGGACGCTTCTACGCAATGGATAGAGACAACGCTTGGGACAGAGTTGAAAAGGCTTACGCCGCACTCGTTTACGGAGAGGGTGTTCAAGAGTCCGACCCCGTTCAGGCTATAAAGAACTCTTATGCAAACGAGGTGACGGACGAGTTCATGCTTCCTACAGTCATTGAAAGCGGAGCTCAGATAAAGGCTGACGACAGCGTTATTTTCTTCAATTTCCGTCCCGACCGCGCAAGACAGATAACACGTGCTTTCGTCGATCCCGATTTCAAGGGATTCGAGCGCGCAAACGGATTCTTCCCCGTGAACTTTGTCTGCATGGCTCAGTATGACGCGACAATGCCTAACGTTTCGGTTGCATATCCTCCCGAGCAACTCACCATGACAATGGGCGAGTACCTTGCAAAGCTTGGCAAGACTCAGCTCCGTATCGCTGAAACACAGAAGTACGCACACGTTACGTTCTTCTTCAACGGCGGCGAGGAGAAGCAGTTTGAGGGCGAGGACAGGATACTCATCAAGTCGCCCGACGTTGAGACCTTTGACATGAAGCCTGAAATGAGCGCTTATGAGGTCTGCGACGCTGTTGTCGAGGCTATAAACTCCGACAAGTACGATGTGATAATCCTCAACTATGCTAACTGTGACATGGTCGGACACACAGGTGTTTTCGATGCAGCTGTCCAGGCTGTAGAGGCAGTTGACGAGTGCGTGGGCAGAATGGTGGACGCTATCCTTGCAAAAGGTGGAGCTGCACTCATCACGGCTGACCACGGCAATGCCGATAAAATGATGGAGCCCGACGGCAGCCCGTTCACAGCTCATACGACGAACCCTGTGCCGCTTATTGCGGTAGGCGTTGAAGGCGAGCTCATCGAAGGCGGAGTCCTTGCCGACTTAGCACCCACAATGCTCAGCATTATGGAGGTATCCCAGCCCGAGGAAATGACAGGAAAGTCGCTTCTGAAGAAATAAGCAAACAAGGCTGCTGCACACCGCGGCAGCCTGTTTTGAGTTTATATCAATAGTGCCAACGAGCGATGTACAGGCGAGGGAGTTGGTGAGAGTGAGCGAGCTTGCGAGCGGCAACGTGGCTCGGCAGCGCGGGCTCCGCGCAAATTCTGATTTATATAGCAATTAAAGTGGTGATTTTATGTGGAATGGTAAAAACAAGGCTGTGACATTCAGCTACGACGATGGCGTGGAACAGGACATCAGACTGGTCGAAATTTTCAATTATTACGGACTGAAATGTACCTTTAATCTCAACAGCGGACTTATGAACGAGAGCGGCAGTTGGGTCGCTCAGCAGGGGATACGAATTAACAGAATGCCGCCCGAGAAGCTTCCCGAGCTGTATAAGGGGCACGAAATAGCTGTGCACTGCGTTACTCATGCTAATTTGCAGGAGCTTTCCGCCGAGGCAGTCCGTAGCGAGATAATAGACGACAAAGCCGCTCTGGAGCAGCTTTTCGGTTGCAATATCCGCGGAATGGCATACCCCTACGGAGCGTTCGACGAACGTATTATGCGTATAGCAGGGGAGTGCGGTATAGAATATGCAAGAACTACAATTGACCGACATGATCTGAAACTCCCTGAGAATATGCTCGCGTTTGGCGCAACGTGTCATCACAGTTATGAGGGACTTTCAAAGCTGCTTGACGACTTTCTTTCATATGAAGGTAATAAACCTGTTGTATTCTGCCTCTGGGGGCACAGCTACGAATTTGAGCTCAATAACAACTGGGAGCTGATAGAAAGCTTCTGCCGTAATATTGCGAACAGGAAGGATATTTTCTACGGCAGCAACAGTGAGGTATACCTGAAAAATTCTGATGTTAACCCACGCTAACATTAGGATTTAAACAGCCGGATTTCTACAAAATTTAATTAGTAATATCGAATAAATAAGATGGTTAGTATGTGCAAATATATACCAAATTGATATGAAAATATTATTTTTGATTGACACCGCTTTTCACAATATGGTAAAATCTTACTATAAATTTAATTTGGTGCTGTGCACCTTAAATTTTAATATTAGGTTTGGGTGTGCTAACATATGCTGAGCTTTCCTGTACAATGTGATGATCCTGCATGATGTTTTCATATCCGGATTCTCCCGTGATGAGTACATTCGTCAGGGAAATACATATTAGGAAAAGGAGTAATCACACATGAAAGAAATCAAATCGCTCATCAGTGTATCGGTTTGTGCCGCTGCTGCACTTGCCGCTGTGCCTTTCTCATCGAACGCTGCCGACGGAGACGTTGTATATGGAACAATGAACATTCCATATGCTGATTTTTATGCAGCAGAATTTGAGGGAAGCCCAAATAGCTTCGAGGTAGACGCTGTTTCCTCAGCTACGGCAAATAAATGGGCGGCTAATGCTACAGGCAGCTATGAGACAGATGAAAATGGAAATCAGGTTTGGAAGGCAGGCGGACTTTCTGCAGGTACATACAACGACGGCGCGGGAACTATCCTCGGCGTTACATATCCTGTAGCGGTTTCGTCAGCCGATGTTGATTTCCTCACATCTGAATACAACTTCACAGCTCTTTCCGAACAGCCTGCTGCATACAAGGAAGTAACGGTAAACGGCAGTTCTATCACTGTAGGAAAGCTCGTTGACACCGACGGAACAGTTGATGCTACAGGCGGCATTTCCGTTGAAACCCAGACAAGCTACGGTGACTATCAGCTAACAGTAGACGGATATCCGCAGGATGCTGATGTTTACGGTGCTATCGTAAAGACTGCTGACGGAAATTATTATCCTATGCGCGCCCTCGAGAATCTCTGGAGACCAAAGAGCGAGATAGCATGGTCTGTAGGCTATGTTACACAAGTGCATGGAAATAATATAGATAATCCCAAGTATTACTCCACCAACGGAGCAACCGTTACAGAGGTGACTTTTATCACACTTGACGGCTACAGAGTTGTAACAGGAAATACATATCTTCCTGTTATCTTTACAAGCTCAGTAGATGTTGCAGACGCTCCTGCCGGAACAGGTTCTACTACATATTCTACAGCTGATATTCCTGACGACTATTCTATCAGCGGAACAGTAGCAGACGGCTTTACTGTATCTTCATATGGTATCGTTTCCTATGAGGATCAGGTTCCCGGAAGCTATACTCTCACACTTTCCGACAAGAACGGCAAGTATGCAGATGTAAAGGGCGCTTTTACACTCACTACCGCAGATATCCCCGTTAAGTTTGACGGTGAGGGAGCTCTTGTTGCGGCTGACGGCTTTACGGACGATGACGCTGCAAACTTCATCAAGAACATCTCGGCTGTTACGGTAAACGGCAGTGAACCTTATACCCCCGGAAGAAGAGGCACAACAGTTATCCTTTCAGACGGTTCAATTGATCTTGAGGCTGTAGATTCAAAGACAGGCAATAATGTGTTTGACGGAAGCGGTAACTATACTGTCTCTGTAACTGCTACAGGCTATACAGAACCCTATGAGTTCGTAATATCTGCAGAAGATGATTCAGAAGAAGAGACGGGAACCACCACAACAACTACAACAGCTTCAGATGATACAACAACAACAACAACTACTACTACAGCGGCATCTGACGGTACTGCTTCTACAACAACGACAACTACGACTAAGAAAGCTACATCTACAACTACCACTGCGTCAGCTAACAGCCCGAAAACAGGTGTTGCAGGTACAGCTGTACCTGCGGCTGTAATAGCTGCAGCAGGCGCTCTTGCATTAGCGTTTAGAAAGAAGAACGATTGAGCGGGATACGGCACGAATAATATAATAGAATAATCTGATCAGACCCCTGTATCACGCTACAGGGGTCTGATAATGGAAAGGTGAATTACTATGCTTTTTCTGATAGCTCTTGCAATTTCATTTTGCATAGCGTTTTTTTGCAGTAAAGCTCTGAAAAAATATCCGATGATATTTTATTCTGCAGCTGCGATCATAACCGTAGTTGTAATAATCATAAATCAAGGTATCACTAACAGAACTATAACGATAGAGAGTGAATTTGTAAGGAAGTATCTGATAGGGATCTTCTCAAAAGGTGCGTTTGCAGGAGCACTCTGGTGCATAGTAATGTGGGTGGGGGCTTTAAGCAGCGATACAAAAGCAGGTAAGAAGCTTGTTTCAACGATAATGCCTGTCAGAGGCGAGCTTTCTGTTTTTGCTGCTGTAGTAACGCTCTCTCACGCCGTAACATATGGTATTACATATTTAAAGCGATTCGATCTTCTTAAAAAGAATAATATTTCGTTTCCTTCTGATTTTATACTCACTTGTATCATTTGTATCATACTTCTTGTTATAATGATACCGCTTGCAGTAATGTCGCTCAAGGCTATACGCAGGAAAATGAAGCCTAAAACATGGAAAAATATCCAGAGATCCGCATATGTCTTTTATGCTCTTATACTTATTCATGTTCTGGTTCTTTATATTCCTCAGGCGAAAAAGGGAATATCAGATAGGTACATCAGTGTAATAGTCTATACTGCTGTTTTTGCAGGCTATGCTGTAATGAGGATTCGTAAGCTATATATACGAAAAAAGAAGCCCGAGAAGAAGCTTATATTAAATATTGTAAGCGGAGTAATATTCGCAGCAGCTGTAGCAGCAGTTTCTGTCTATTCATACGGCAAAGCTCCGACTGTTAATATACCTGCACAAACCGTAACAAATACTGTTGTCGAGACACAGACAACGACTTCTGCGGCTGAGAATAATGACAGTGAAGGTGAAGAAGTCGTTGCAACTACAGCAGAAGGTCAGACAACACAGACTACAGTAACTGAAGTAACAGATGACGGTGAGACTGCAACTACCACCACCGGTGCAGATGATGATAGTGATGATAATGGAGCTGCAGCGGAAACTCAGGCAAATGAGGAGAACATAGATGAGCAAGAATATCAGGAAGAAGAGCCACAGGCTTCTCAGGATGAGCCTCAGCAGCAGCAAGAGGAGCAGCAGAAAGCCCAGTCACAGGAGCAGCCCCAACAGCAGGAGCAAGTGACATCTGCCCCTGAGCCTGTATATATCTATAATAACGGGACCTTTAAAGGAAAGGGAACATCGTCCTCGGATTTTGAAGGAAAGGATTATGAAGGAACAGTATATGCTGACGTTACTATCGAGAATGATGTCATAACAAATATAACTCTTCAGTTTCCGCAGGACGATGCGGAATATTACACCATATCTGAAAGCTATATAATAAATCAGATACTTGGCAAAAGCGATGCAGACGGAGTCGATACTGTATGCGGCGCAACACGTTCAGCGGAAGGTGCGCTGCAGGCTATACAGAATGCTCTTAACAGTGCGAGAAAGTAATGCTATGAAAACGGATAAGCACAGAGTATGCATGACTTTTCAGAGCGGATGATAATAAAAGAGTTCGGTTTTTACTTATCACAGATTGATTTTTTAATAATTGTATGGTATAATAATAATATAAATAGTAATCGGGGCGTACAAGGTTTCGCCCCGTTTTTATGAAAGGAAATGGCAATGATGAAGAAACTGCCTGTTTTTATATCACTCCTTGCTGCTTTCGTTGTGAGCGGCTGCTCTGGGACGGCTGATAACTCTGTCAAATCATCTGAAGATAATGTATTTTCGCGCGATATTTTTGCAATGGATACATATATGTCGTTAAAAGCCTATGGAAGCAATGCTGACTATGCTCTCGGACTCGCTTCGGAGCGTATAATTGAGCTCGAGGAGATGCTTTCCGTAACCAATGAGGAAAGCGATATATATATCCTTGATCACGCAGGCGGAGCTCCGACCGAGCTTGGCAGCGATACGATAATGCTCATTGAAAAAGCGATCAAGACAGGCAGCAAGACAAACGGCTGCCTTGATATAACGCTGTATCCCATTGTCAGAGAGTGGGGCTTCACAACGGGAGAGTACAAGATACCGTCTGATGATACAATTGCAGAGATTCTGGATAATGTCGGTTATGAGAAAATAAACGTCAGCGGCGATACAGTTACGCTGCCGCCCGACTGTGAAATAGATCTCGGAGCTCTGGCAAAGGGCTATACAAGCGACGAGATAATGCGCATTCTCAGCGAGAATGGAGTTGCCTCTGCGATAGTCAGCCTCGGCGGAAACGTTCAGGCACTCGGCTCTAAGCCCGACGGCTCTGACTGGAGGGTGGCAGTGAGAGATCCCTTTGCTCCTGATACGGATATGTGTATTGTGGAGATATCCGACAAGGCAGTGATAACCTCTGGTAATTACGAGCGATTTTTTGTCGGTGAAGACGGCAATACCTACTGGCATATTATCGATCCGGCTGACGGCTATCCTGCTGATAACGGGCTTGTTTCTGTCACCATAATAGGCGGCTGCGGGCTCGACTGTGATGCTTATTCAACAGCAATGTTCGTAGCCGGAACGGAAAAGGCTATAGAGTTCTATAAGTCTGTGCATGAGTTCGAGATGATACTTGTAACTGACGACGAAAAAATATACTATTCCGAGGGGCTTGAGGGAAGTTTTACGAATATCAGCAGTATGTCTGCGGAGGTGATAACTCTTGACTAAAGGAGTTAAGATATGTATTGCAACGGTCATCGCAGTTTTTATAGGAGCTGTAATTGCCACGGCAATAATTTTCAGACATGCCGAGAGCGCGTATGTTGAGATCATTCAGGATAATCAGATCATATACACGATAGATATTGCAAATTCAGAAAACAGGACATTTCGCATAGAGAGCAATGACGGAGGCTGGAATGATGTCACGATAGAGGACGGAAAAATATATATTTCAGACGCAGACTGTCCTGATCACACTTGTATCAAAACAGGAGTGCTTCGATCTGAATCCGTGCCTATAGTATGTCTGCCGCACAGGCTTGTAATAAGATTCAGTGACAAGAACGGAGAGTAAAATGAAGACAAAAAAGCTTGCCGAACTCGCACTATTGACGGCGGTCGCTCTGATAATTTTTATAATCGAGCTAAGGATACCGAATATTCTGCCGATACCCGGGGTAAAACTTGGACTTGCAAATATTATAACAGTATATGCGGTATATAAATTCAGTGCAAAGGAAACGTTCATGATCGTGGCAACGAGGGTTATTCTCGGGTCGCTTTTCAGCAGCAGCTTCTCCGTCATCATATACAGTCTTAGCGGAGCAATTATGTGTCTTGTTGGAATGCTGCTCGTAAAGCGCATAATACCGCTGAAATACATATGGCTTTGCAGCATTATAGGTGCAGTTTTCCACAATACAGGACAGATGATAACGGCTGTTATAATGATGAGGTCGTTTGCAGTTATTGCGTATTATCCTCCGCTTATAATATCAGGCTGCATTGCAGGACTTTTCACGGGACTCTGTGCAGGGTTCGTACTGAAAAGATTGCCGCAAAGCTTTAAGTAAACACTTCATGAAGAGGCGTTTATTTTTTTATCATCTTGATTTCTTAATATTTATCTGCTATAATGTCATAGAGGTGAAAATAATGAATCCAATGAATCTCATGAAGTATAGGCAAATGCTCGAGACATTCCGTGAAAATCATCCTAAGCTTCCGCTTTTCCTGAAAGCAGCATCACAGAGGATATGTGACGGGAGCGTTGTGGAAATAAAGCTCAGGGATCCCGACGGACAGGAGATAGTAACGAATTTTCTTGTGAATCAGAAGGATATGGAGCTTATCCGTGAACTCGGAGGAATGAGCGGTCAATGAAGAGCATAATTTTTTTTGATATAGACGGGACTCTCATTACTGAGGACGAGCGTATGCTCATTCCCGATAGCACTGCCGAAGCAATAGCTCAGACCCGTGAAAAGGGCAATCTCACCTTTATTAATACGGGGCGAACTGCATTTAATGTCAGCGAGCGTGTGAGAGCACTCGGTTTTGACGGATACATATATGGCTGCGGCACTCATATCGAGTACAATGGTCAGACTTTGTTTCACCGAAAGCCTACTCAGAACTTCTGCCGCAATATAGCACAGCTAATGCGCAAATGCGGTGTTACTCCTGTTTATGAGGATAGTAACGGCTATTACTTCGACGACAAAGCTCCAATGACTGACGGTCTGCGCTATTTTATGGAGTCATTTGTAGACAAGGGTATCGATGTCAGCGGACGGGTCGAGGACGAGAGCTTTATCTTTGATAAATTTGTGGTATGGGACAACAAAAGCTGCGATATGGATCTTTTCAGACAGGAGGTCTCAAAGGACTTCTCAATAATTGATCGCGGCGGAGACTTTTATGAAATAGTTCCGCTCGGATTCACCAAGGCTACAGCTATGGATCTTATCCTGAAGCGGCTCGGAATTCCGTTAGAAAATGCCTATGCGATAGGCGACAGCACGAATGATCTTCCAATGCTCAAGGCAGTTCCAAACAGCATTGCAATGGGTGGTGCAGATAGGATATACCCATATGTTTCGTATATCACGACGGGTATCGAAAACGACGGCATTTATAACGCCTTGCAGCATTTCGGACTTATATAGGGTCACCTCTAAAAACCCCTCTTTAGAAAAAACAGCTAAGCACGACATCTGCTGTGTCAACCTCCCTCGGAGTGCGAAAGCACGCCTTCGGGAGCTTTCCTTGCATCTGCCGTACCTATCTGTTTTTTCCTTAACCAAACGGGTTTTTAGAGGTGACCATAAGTTTGTGCATCTGCATAAATATCCCCCTCAGGAACAGTCTCCGGAGGGGGGATATTGTTTTACTTATGTTACGGGAAGTGTTACCAGTTTTAATAGATATTGCTGAATCGAAAGAGCATCCTTAGATGTTACTCCGTCAAGATCACAGCAATCAGCATTTATTGATCCCTGAGATGTTATGTGATTGGGATCAGAACCGTTTTCGCCATATTTATCGGGATTTGCAAGTGATTGCAAAACGAGTACAGCATCTGCCATATCTACGACTTTATTACAATTTGCATCTCCGTAGAGAACACCGTCTGAGGTATCAGCGGAAGTTCCATCGGGTTCAACGCCCCATACAAGCTTACCGTCAGCATAGAGAGTGATCTTATCGGTGATAGCGGCTGCATCATTATCGTCTGCAAATGAAACGAGGTCGGAGTAGCTGTAGTCATTTGAAGAATCCCAGTGTGGGGCCACATATGTTTCGGGATCCATCTTGTTTATGAATGCAACCTGATATGTACGGCTGCCGTAGAAATCGCAGTTCTGCCACGAGATCTCCATGTAGTAGGTGCCGTTGTCATCATACTTGTAGGGACCTGAGAGCATTGCTTCATTTTTGCCGTCGGTATAGCTCTTCTCCTGATCGTAGTCAACTCGTGTCTCGAACATACTGATATCATAGCCTGCTTCGAGAAGCTCGCTTATATTGAAGTAATATCTTGCCTTGAGGTCGCTCTCAAAGTGAGGAGGATCAATAGTTCTGTTGTAGACAACGATCTTGAGCTGGATACTGTTATCCTGTTCCTGATTTTTTCCGCCTGCAACATAGAGACCTACCGGGAGCGGATTTCCGTCCGCATCTACCTGTTCGAATCCGGCATATGCATTTTCGGACATATTGAAATCGGGGAGAATGTAGTTCTTATCGGCAAGCTCCTTTCCCTCAGCACCATAGTAGTGATACAGACCTGCAAGGTCGCCGCAGAAGCCTGCGTTATAGTCGTCAGTTACCTCATTATAGATGTAGTCTTTTGTCTCGTCATGGTGGTAATCATCAAGGTCGGGACCACCGACGAGCGCGCCCCAGAGTGTGTGCACCTGATTTACAGGATCCTCCATGCTCTGCGTAGCCGAGCAGTGTGAAGAGCGGTGATGAGGATAGCTTGCATAGCTGTATTCATAACCTACCTCATAGGCATAACCCATTGGGTTATCGCCGAGGATATATTCCATCTGACGCTTAGCCCACGGAAGGAAAGTATCATCACCGGTGGCTTTTGCATATACGCAGGCACAGAGACCTGCTGCTGTGTTGTAACGAGCCGAGCCATAGCCTGAAACAACTGCCCAGCCATAGGGAGACTTTGAAATGAAGTCGCTGCTTGTGTCGCTGTCAGGTAAAGAAGCGATCTCATCGCTGGTCATAGGAGTATTCCAGAGGAAATCATCCATACCGAAATACTTGTGACCATGAACAGGCTCATAGCCCCACTTTGAGCAATCGGTAGTTGCGCTGCAGCCAGACCAGTATTCGAGGTTGTAGCGGAAGATGTACCAATCACGCGCTGTATTTGTGATAGGAGCGAGCTTAGCGAAAACGCCGCCCCAAACGGTATCCCAGCAGTGCACCCAGATGTTCTGCCAGCAGTTACCGGTATCTGTGATGATACGCTTCATATAGCCTGTATAGTAATAAGCGCCCTTTTCGTTGGTTATCGTCTCGTCAACAGAAATGATAGCCTCGATGTACTTTTCATATGATGCGTCCTTAACGCTCTCGTCCTGAGCGACAGTCGCATAGTAGAGCCATACAGCAGCCCATGAGAGCTCATCGTAGTCGTAGCTCGATGTATAGAAGCCGCCGTCATAGCCGAGGCTGGTAGCAGTAGGAACTGTACCGAGTGCCCATGTCTCAGTGTGAGTAGCGACCGCAAAATCATAGAGTGCGATAGCGTACTTCAGGCTCTGCTCAGCGTATTCGGGATCGGTGTCCTTGAAGTTGAGGTAGTTGATAGCAAGCGAAGCGGCAGCTCCTGCGCACTGATCTGATGCAGGCATCTCGGTTGTTGCGAAGTATGCGGGTCTTTTTACGCCGCAGCTTGAAGATGCAACGACTGTGCCGTCAACCTGAAGCTCGGGAGCGCACCAGTAGTTATGGTCGTTGTTTCCCTCGCCGACCTGATAGCAGTATGCAACGACATTGCCGTCATCGTCAAGGAAGGTAGCCTTCATGAAATAGTCGTTTATCCAGCGGAGCTCGTCCTCGACGTGCTTCTGGAGACCCATTTCGATGTAGTCATCACGGAACTCATAATATCCCCAGCCGACGGTAGAAGCGGAGTAGCTTCCCGGCAGACCAAACTTAACATGGTCACCGGCATCGTGCCAGCCGCCTGTGAGATCGACGCAGCCGTCTCCGTCCGGATCGAGGTAATCAATGTTTTCGTCAATAAATTTCTGTGACATATTTACTCCGACATAGAGGTCGGGGTCATCATCACCGAGTACAGAGCCTTCACCCGAGTCGCCGGTGCCAAGTCCCTGATCCCCATCATCAGTATTTGTACCGCTGTTGACAGTAGGCATAGGTGACATAGGCTGGAGCGGTATCATACCGTCCTTGACATGGCAGTTAGCGCGCCATGAATAATATCCGTCGTCAGCAACCTCATCGCCGCACTTGTTTGCGTCGTAGAAGCAAAGTGCGAGCTGAAGGGCTTCTGCGAAATTATCATAGTTATTTGGTTGGTCAGGGTTGATTACGGCGGCGTTAACTCCGCTTACAGATACTCCTGACAGCAGCAATGCGCCTGTAGTAACACAAGCGGCAGCTCTTTTAAAGATTCCCGATTTCTTCATTAGGATCATTCCTTTCTGAAAATTATTTCAGCAGATTTTTTTCCTTTAGCCTATCGAAAACGATATTATATCCGTCGTTGCCGTCCTTGAGAGAGCGGTTGACCCTGCTTATGGTAGCTGTGCTTGCACCCGTTTCCGTAACTATACTGTTATAAACTCTGTGTTCCTGCAGGAGCTTAGCGACGTGAAGACGCTGTGCAAAAGCTTTGAGCTCGATGCTTGTACAGAGGTCGTCAAAGAATTTATAGCAGTCCTCAACAGAATCAAGTGTAAGAACAGCTTCAAAGAGCAGATCCATACTTTCGGATTTGATTTTATCGATCATATAAAAAACTCCAATCTGCCGTAAGGCGAAAAAATTCAGAAACAATTTTCTACTTTACATTTTAACACATTATTACGGAAAAGTAAAGGGATTTTCCAAATGAAAAATGAAAAAAGAATGAATAGTTTTTGAACAATTTTACACCTTTTAGTATATGATACCACAATATCAACAAAAAGTAAAGTTTTTTTTGAACTCTTGAGAAGATTTGTATAAAATTGCCAAACAAAACTCAGTTTTTTATTGGTGATTCGGCAATTTAATTTATCTTTGAACTTAAATTACTTTATTTAAGCTGTGTTTGCAGCGCTTGCTTTATTTTATATTTTGTGTTATAATGTATATGTTCGGCATGATAACGGCTTTTTCGCTCTCTGCTTGCCGACAAGTGATCCTTACAGAAATGCGGTGATATTATGGAACAAACCATTAAAAGTGATAAAAGCTCAGAAAATTCCAATATTTTATATACAGTTGCCATGAGGGGGCTTGTTGCATTCCCGAAAATGGTAATGCATTTTGATGTTGCACGTGACAAGTCTGTCGCAGCGATCGAAAAAGCTCTCAAGGATAACGGCAAGCTTTTTCTGATAGCTCAGCACGAGGCTTATGTTGACGATCCAAAAGCTTCAGATCTTTATAAGGTAGGAGTGGTCGTCGATATCAAACAAGTGCTCAAGCTGCCGGATAACATAATGAAGGTCCTTGTTGAAGGCGTTTATAAAGCGAATCTTATACATCTTATGGACGACGGTAACGCTCTGCGCGCGGAGGTAAAACGTACTCCTACATATTCCAGAGCAAAATATGATGAGGTGGAAGCCGAGGCGCTTATGCGCTCCGTTAAGGACATATTTGAAAGGTATTCTTCATTTTTCCCCAAAATGCCCAAAGAGCTTCTGACGTCGGTAATGACTCAGGATTCTCCCGTAAAGCTTTATGAGACAGTTACATTCAACTGCAATCTCAACTACAGGGATAAGCAGACTCTTCTTGAGGAAACCAACATAATAAACAAGCTTTCCGTGCTGTTCGCCTGCCTTTCGTCAGAGGTAGAGATACTTGAGCTTGAGAACCTTATTAATGAGCAGACTAAAAGCAGCATCGACAAAGGGCAGAAGGAATACTACCTGCGCGAGCAGATGAGAGTTATCCAGGAGCAGCTCGGTGAAGACGAGGCTGAGGAAGCCTTTGCCTACATAAATGACATAATGGATCTGAAGATAGATGAAAAAAGCAAAGAAAAGCTTTTGAAGGAAGCCGACAAGCTCGCAAAGCTTCCGCCGTCATCTCAGGAAGCATTCGTGATAAAGAATTACCTTGATACTGTGCTCGATTTGCCGTGGGGAAAATACACCAAGGCTAAGCTCTCACTTGAAAAAGCGGAAGCTGTCCTTGAAAAGGATCATTACGGACTTAAAAAGGTCAAAGAGCGCATTCTTGAATTTCTTGCCGTCCATATGCTCAATCCTGAGATAAAGGGACAGATAATCTGTCTTGCCGGACCTCCCGGAATAGGAAAGACCTCAATTGCAAAGTCTATCGCAAAAGCAATGGGAAGAAAATATGCCCGTGTTTCTCTCGGAGGAGTCCGCGATGAGGCTGACATAAGAGGCCACAGAAAAACTTACGTCGGAGCTATGCCCGGAAGGATCATAACAGCTCTTCAGCAGGCAGGCTCGGCAAATCCGCTTATACTGTTTGACGAAATAGATAAGCTTTGCAGCGATATAAAGGGGGATCCTTCATCTGCAATGCTCGAGGTTCTCGACAGCGAGCAGAATAATGCTTTCAGAGATCATTTTATCGAGGTGCCTTTTGATCTTAGCAAGGCAGTATTCATAACTACTGCGAATAACGTTTCGGCTATACCCGCTCCGCTGCTCGATCGTATGGAGGTCATAGAGCTGCCCAGCTACACCGCGGAAGAGAAGTTCCACATCGCAAAGGAACACCTTGTTCCGAAGCAGCTTAAGGAACACGGCTTAAAGCCGTCACAGCTCAAAATAGACGATCAGGCAATACATGATATTATACAGTATTATACTAAGGAAGCGGGTGTGCGCACCCTTGAAAGAAACATCGCATCCTTATGCAGAAAGTCAGCTAAAAGGATAGCTGCCGGCGATGCAAAGCGTATTACCGTCAAGGGTAAGGATCTCAAGGAACTGCTTGGTATATACAAGTATCTTCCCGATCTATCATCCAAGAAGGATCAGGTCGGAGTCGTGAACGGACTTGCGTGGACCTCCGTAGGCGGAGTCCTCATGCCGCTGGAAGTGCTCGTAATGAAAGGATCGGGAAAGATCGAGGTAACGGGCTCACTCGGCGATGTGATGAAAGAGAGCTCAAAAATTGCGGTGAGCTACGTGCGCAGTGTTGCTGAAAAATACGGAATAAATCCGGAATTTTATAAGGAAAACGATATACACATACATGCTCCCGAGGGAGCTGTGCCTAAGGATGGACCTTCTGCCGGAGTTACTATGACGACTGCTCTGGTATCCGCACTGTCGGGTATACCTGTCAGAGCAGATGTGGCTATGACAGGAGAAATAACTCTTCACGGAAAGGTGCTGCCTATTGGCGGACTAAGGGAGAAAACTATGGCTGCATACAAGGCGGATATTAAGACGGTAGTTATCCCTGAGGCGAATAAGCCTGATCTTGAAGATATAGATGACGCAGTTAAAAATGCCATTGAGTTTGTCAGCGTTGAGAATTTAACAGAAGTTCTTGATATCGCGCTTACAAAATAGTTTGACGAAGAGAGAAAGGAGAAATATGCTTGAAGCTCAATTATAATAAAGCGGAATTTACCGCAGCATATGGCAAATTCTCTCAGCTCCCTCCTCCTGAGCGTATTGAGATCGCCTTTGCTGGTCACTCGAATGTGGGAAAGTCCACGCTGATAAATAAGCTTTTCAACAGAAAGAATCTTGCAAGAGTAAGCTCAGTCCCGGGGAAGACCGCAACGATAAATTTCTACGGACTGGAAAATCTGTATTTCGTTGATCTTCCGGGATATGGCTATGCAAAGGTTGCAAAGTCCGAAAAAGAGCGCTGGGCAGGACTGATAGAGGGATACCTCAGTTCCGACAGGGATATAAGGCTTGTGTTCATGCTTGTGGACAGCCGCCACGCCCCTACAAAGGACGATATTCACATGATAAATTACCTCATAGATGAAGAAATGCCGTTCGTGCTTGTCCTGACTAAAGTTGATAAACTCAATAAGACCGAGCGAGCCAAACGCATGGAGGCGTTTTACTCAGAAATACCATATTTTGATGTTATCTGCTCGGTGCCGTTCTCCTCTCAGACCTTTGAGGGTGTGGAGGAGCTGCGCGAAATAATAGAGGAGATCGCAGACGACAATGACGTTGCTGACGAATAAGATGAAAGGAATGTTAAAAATGTTTGTATCAGAAAATCTCGGTGTAAACGAAAATGGACACCTTACTATAGGCGGGATCGACACCGTTGACCTTGCGCAGGAGTACGGTACTCCGCTTTATGTAATGGACGAGCAGGTCATAAGAAGCAATCTGCGCCGCTTCCATGAGAGTATGCAGAAATACTACGACGGCAAGGGCGAAGTTCATTATGCGAGCAAGGCGTTTTCTTGCCTTGAGATGTGCAGAATAGTCGCAAGCGAGGGCGACGGTCTCGACGCTGTTTCGATCGGGGAACTCTATACTGCGGTAAAGGCGGGCTTCCCCATGGAAAAAGTCGGATTCCACGGCAACAACAAAACCGACGAGGAGCTTGAGTACGCTATCGAGGTCGGCGTGGGACATATCATCGTGGACAACCTCCCGGAGCTTCACCGCCTTGAGAAAATAGCTGCCGAAAAAGGTGTAAAGCCACACATTATGTTCCGTATTAAGCCGGGTATCGACGCTCACACCCATGACTTCGTCAAGACCGGACAAATAGACAGTAAGTTCGGCTTCGCTCTCGAAACAGGAGAAGCGTTTGAGGCTGTAAAGGAGGCCGTTTCCTGCGAAAATGTAAAGCTTGTGGGACTTCACTGCCATATTGGCTCCCAGATATTTGACATTGATCCGTTCGTTGAGGCTGCAAAGGTAATGCTTGGTCTCATAGCTAAGATAAAGGACAAGCTCGGCTATGAGATAGCCGGACTCAATCTCGGTGGAGGCTTCGGTATCAAATATCTTAACGAGCATGATCCCGTACCCTTTGAAAAGTATCTTGAGAAGGTTTCCGAAGCTGTAAAGAGCGAGTGTGCAAGACTGAACATCACTCAGCCCATGATATACATCGAGCCGGGACGTTCGATCGCTGCGCCTGCGGGTATCACACTTTACAAGGTCGGCGCACGCAAGGAGATACCGAATATAAGAACATACATATCCGTTGACGGCGGAATGGCTGACAGTCCGCGTTATATCCTCTATGGCTCTGAGTATGAGGCTATAGTCGCGAACAAGGCAAATGAGGAACGCGCAGAAAAGGTGACTATCGCCGGAAAGTGCTGCGAGAGCGGCGATCTCATAGGTGAGAATATGCCCCTCCAGCACGCCGAGTCCGGAGATATAATCGCTGTTTGTGCTACGGGAGCTTACAACTACTCTATGTCCTCGAATTACAACAGACTCCAAAAGCCTGCCGTTGTGTTCGTAAATAGCGGACAGTCACGCATTGCCGTGAAGAGGGAGACTCTCGACGATATTATCCGCAATGACATCTGAAAAAGTCATACTCCGACTCGTAGACAAATTAATAGGCAAAGAGAAAATATAAGCATTAAGCTCCTGTGCGTTCTTCACGGGAGCTTTGATTTGTCTTGGCTAACCTTAAAAGATTTAATTTGGATATTTAGATTGTTTAATTCTTGACAAATACTATATAATGTAGTAAAATAAATATATATGCAACGAAAGGAATGATTCTCAATGGGTTTAACTTTGACAGAAAAAATTCTGAGAGCACATCTCGTTGACGGCGAGTATGTCAAGGGTCAGGAGATCGGTATCAGAATCGACCAGACTCTCACTCAGGACGCTACAGGTACAATGGCGTATCTGGAGTTTGAAGCAATCGGTGTTCCGCGTGTAAAGACGGAGCGCTCCGTCGCTTACATAGACCATAATACGCTCCAGAACGGCTTTGAAAATGCTGACGATCATAGATTTATCGGAAGCGTTGCCAAAAAGCACGGTATATATTTCTCACGTCCGGGGAACGGTATCTGCCATCAGGTGCATCTTGAGCGCTTTGGCATTCCCGGAAAGACGCTTATCGGCTCGGACAGCCATACTCCCACAGGCGGCGGCATCGGTATGATAGCTATCGGAGCGGGCGGACTTGACGTTGCCGTAGCTATGGGCGGCGGCGCTTACTACATCACCTGTCCCAAGGTGGTAAAAGTAGAACTCACAGGCAGGCTTCAGCCGTGGGTAGCGGCAAAGGACGTTATCCTTGAAGTTCTCCGCAGACTGTCCGTAAAGGGCGGCGTTGGAAAGGTCATCGAGTACGTGGGCGAGGGTGTTAAGACTCTTTCCGTACCCGAGAGAGCTACTATCACAAATATGGGTGCGGAGCTCGGCGCGACCACTTCGATCTTCCCCTCTGACGAGGTAACTAAGCAGTTCCTCAAGGCTCAGCAGCGTGAGGAAGTGTGGACACCTCTTGCAGCCGATGACGACGCTGTTTACGACGAAGAGCTTACTATAAATCTCAGCGAACTCGTTCCGCTTGCTGCCTGTCCTCATTCTCCCGACAATGTAAAGAGCGTTGAGGAGATAGGAAGACTCAAGGTGGATCAGGTTTGTATCGGCTCATGTACAAATTCTTCACTGCTCGATATGCTCAAGGTTGCGTACATCTTAAAGGGCAAGACTGTAGACCCGAGCGTTTCGCTCGCAATTGCTCCCGGCTCAAAGCAGGTGCTTAATATGCTTGCTCAGAACGGCGCTCTTTCAGATCTCATAGAGGCAGGTGCGCGTATTCTTGAAAGCGCCTGCGGTCCTTGTATCGGTATGGGACAATCTCCTAACTCAAAGGGTATTTCGCTGCGTACCTTCAACAGAAACTTCGAGGGACGCTCCGGAACAAAGGACGGACAGATCTACCTCGTTTCGCCTGAAATGGCGGCAGTTTCTGCACTTACAGGCTATCTCACAGACCCGAGAGAGCTTGGCGAAATGCCCGAGTTCAAGCTCCCCGAAGTGTTTACTATAAATGATAATATGGTAGTTCCGCCTGCACCTGTCGAGGAAATGGACAGCGTGGAAATACTTCGCGGACCTAACATAAAGCCTTATCCGGCAACATTTCCGCTGCTTGATACTATCTCTGCTCCCGTATCTTTGAAGGTCGGCGACAACATCACTACTGACCACATCATGCCTGCCGGAGCAAAGATTCTTCCGCTTCGCTCGAATATTCCTAAAATTTCTCAGTATTGCTTCGCAGTATGTGATGAGAGCTTCCCGAAGAGGGCAGAACGTCTTGGAAAAAGTATAATCGTCGGAGGATCCAATTATGGACAGGGCAGCTCGCGTGAGCACGCGGCTCTTGCTCCGCTTTATCTCGGAGTAAAAGCGGTTCTCGTTAAGTCGTTTGCGCGTATTCACAGAGCTAATCTCATTAATGCCGGAATATTGCCTCTCACATTCGTAAATGAGGCCGATTATGACAAGATAGATCAGGACGACGAACTCGTTATCGCAGATGTAAGAAAAGCAGTCTCAGAGGGTAAGACCGAGCTTGTTGTTATAGACAAGACAAATGGTGCTGAGATACCTGTTCTCTGCGAGCTTTCTGGGCGTACAAAGGATATCATGCTTGCAGGCGGTCTTCTCGATTACACAAGAGAGAATATGAAGTAAGATAATGAAAGGAGCAGATATGGGAACAACGGGTACAGTAATGATAAAAATACTGGTTTTCCTTATACTGCTCCTTGTTTTCTTATGGGGACTGAATATCTACAAGCACATCAGATCCGGCTGGAACAATACGCAGAAGCTGTTCGACATTATCGGCGCTGTATTGCTGCTCGTATTGCTTGCGGTAACGACTTTTCCACTGATTACGAACTGAACCTCATATGGTGATTTAAGATGAGAAGAAGATTAAAGGGCTATGCAAGATTTTTTCCGGGCTGTCTTTATGGTGCTTTGATAGAGGGCTTCGTTATTGGACTGCTTTCTGTCTTTATTATTGTCAAGGGCGACATGGAAAAAAGAGTATGGATAATATTTTATGCTGCAATAATTGCTTCTTCTTTTATAAGCATGAAAATAGGGAAGCTCATATTTACAGGGACTTGCCATCTTATTGGAAAGATATTTAAAATCCCCGATGCAGAAAGGCGGGCGAAGCTCGTTGAAGCCATCGTATTTTTGGCTGCACTCGGTATTACGTGCTTTCTGCTGTTTAAACTTTAGTGCCATGTGCTTCACGCGGCGACACAAATCCTGTATTTGCTGCAGCATTTATCGGTGAACCGGTAGGTGAAGGCTTTTCGCAGGTCAAACAGGGTATTCTTAAAAAGAGCCCGGAGAAAATATCGCTCTTTCTATTAAAAAACAGATTTTTTCAGCTTGCGGTATTTATTTTAGCTGCTGATCTTCTCGTCAGCCTGCTTTAAGACAGTCTATACGATACGAATTTAATAACTATCAAAAACAGGAGGTAAAAACCAATGGCAAAAATTACCATGAAAACGCCGCTCGTCGAAATGGACGGCGACGAGATGACCAGAATACTCTGGAAATGGATAAAGGAAACTCTCCTTGAGCCCTATGTTGAACTCAATACCGAGTATTACGACCTCGGTCTTGAGTACAGGGAAAAAACTAAGGATCAGGTAACTATCGACTCCGCGGAAGCTACAAAGAAATATGGCGTTGCCGTAAAGTGCGCGACCATTACTCCGAATGCCGCAAGAATGCCTGAGTACAATCTCACTCAGATGTGGAAATCACCCAACGGCACTATCCGTGCAGCTCTCGACGGAACCGTATTCAGAACACCTATCATCGTAAAAGGGATAGAGCCTTATATCCCCACTTGGACCAAGCCTATTACTATTGCCCGTCACGCTTACGGAGACGTTTACAAGAACACTGAAATGCGTGTAAACAAGGGCAGCAAGGCTGAGCTTGTCGTTACCGATGAAAACGGAAACGAGACCCGTGAGCTCATTCATGACTTCGCAAAGTGTGACGGTATTATTCAAGGACTCCATAATCTTGACGATTCTATTGCAGGCTTCGCAAGAGCGTGCCTCAACTACGGTCTCGATTTAAAGCAGGATGTGTGGTTTGCAACCAAAGACACCATCTCAAAGAAATACGATCATCGTTTCAAAGACATTTTTGCAGAGATCTATGAGAATGAGTACAAGGAGAGATACGAAGCAGCAGGCATAGAGTACTTCTACACGCTCATCGACGACGCCGTAGCGCGTGTTATCCGCTCCAACGGCGGCTATATCTGGGCTTGCAAGAACTATGACGGCGATGTTATGTCGGACATGGTATCGACCGCATACGGAAGTCTTGCGATGATGACTTCTGTCCTTGTTTCGCCGGATGGTATCTACGAATACGAGGCTGCACACGGTACGGTACAGCGTCATTATTACAAATACCTCAAGGGTGAAGAGACATCTACTAATTCTGTTGCGACTATCTTTGCTTGGAGCGGGGCGCTCCGCAAGAGGGGAGAGCTCGACAATACTCCCGAGCTCTGTAACTTTGCTGATAAGCTTGAAAAGGCTACTATACAGACTATAGAAGAAGGCGTAATGACTGGGGATCTTTACCTTATTTCAAAGCTTGAAAATAAGCAGAAGGTGGATTCAAAGACATTCCTTGATGAGATCAGGAACAGACTTGATAAATTAATGTGATTTACAAGGAGAAGACTTATATGTCAAAAAATTCAATTTCAAACTCCGTAATAAGAAGACTTCCAAGATATTACCGCTTTCTCGGAGACCTTGAGAAAAACGGATATGTTCGCATTTCCTCAAGAGAGCTTTCCGAAAAAATGGGACTTACTGCTTCACAGATAAGGCAGGATTTTAATTGTTTCGGAGAATTCGGACAGCAGGGCTACGGTTATAACGTCAGTGACCTCAGAAACGAGATCGGAAAAATATTGGGTCTTGACGAACAGACCCCGATGATCCTTCTTGGCGCAGGAAACCTCGGAACTGCTATAGCATCTCATATTGATTTTCAGAGTAAAGGGTTCAGGCTTATTGGCGCTTTTGATGTAAATCCCCAATTGACGGGGAAGGAAATAGGGAGTATTTCCGTGAGGAACATTTCAGAGCTCGAACAGTTCTGTTCTGAAAATTCGCCTGTTGCAGCTATTCTCTGTGTACCTACAGCTGCTGCCGAAAAAATTATCGAAACTCTTATAAATTATGGTATAAAAGCTTTTTGGAATTTTACTCATTATGACATAAAAATAAATCACAACAATGTTACTGTAGAAAACGTTCATCTTGGTGATAGCCTTACTACTCTTTCATACGGTATAAATAGTCTTGAAAACGAAAAAGACATATAGGCTTCTGGCGGAATAATGTATGCTGCGAACTGAAATTATAGATAGGTTTGCAGCATATTTTACCGAAAAAAGAGTGTGAAAAAATTATCAATTATACAAGCATGATATATAAATCAAGGAACTATTGTATTCTGATTTTGCATGCAGTTTGCTTCTGATAACAAAAATTTAGATTGATTTTTATTAGATTTTTTCTGAGATATTTTAAGCGATTTATGCATAACACCTTTGCGCGGACGGGGCTTTTATGAATTTTACCGCGGTTTTCGGCGTATGAATCCGCAGAAAGCGAAGGGGGTTGATGAGGTTTTACAAATCATATGAACTTTCAGTACCAAAAATATAGATTCAGATATATCAAAACAAAAATCAAAAATCTGTATTAAGGATAATATTATTGTTAATATTATATCAATATCTGAATACCGATATTCTTAAATCACATTTGAATTTATTTCGGGTTACTGGTATACTAATAATGTATAGAAATATATGCTCAAAAACGGATGCCCTTAGGCTCCGAAAAATAAATCTGGGAGTGAATGTCAATGGAATACCGTATCGAACACGATTCAATGGGCGCGGTAAAGGTGCCTGCCGACAAATACTGGGCTGCTCAGACCGAAAGAAGTCATGAGAATTTTCCGATAGGTGTCGGAATTGAAACAATGCCACGCGAGATAACTCACGCTTTCGGTATACTCAAAAAGGCTGCCGCTATCGCAAATCATTCTGTTAAGCCGGAAAAAATGACTGATGAGAAGCTTGCTGCGATATCGCAGGCTTGTGATGAGGTCATCAGCGGAGCTCTCAATGAACATTTTCCTCTTGTCGTATGGCAGACGGGAAGCGGCACTCAGTCCAACATGAATGCAAATGAGGTTATTGCCAACAGGGCTAATGAAATAGCAGGCACAAAGCTGCTCCACCCTAATGATGACATTAACATGAGCCAGTCTTCAAACGACACCTTCCCCACTGCAATGCATATTGCTGCCGTTATAGCTATTGAGGATAAGGTCGTTCCTGCTATAGACGTTCTCACCGATACCTTCATGAGACTTGAAACCGAAAATGAGGGTATAGTCAAGAGCGGCCGCACACATTTGCAGGACGCTACTCCCATAAAATTCTCTCAGGAAATAAGCGGCTGGAGAGCATCGCTTGAAAAGGACAGAAAAATGATCCTTTCCGCTGTTGAAGAGCTGAAGGAACTCGCACTCGGCGGTACTGCCGTAGGTACGGGGCTCAACGCTCCCGAGGGCTTTGCCGAAAAGGCAGCCGAGGCTATAAGCGAGCTTACCGGAAAGAGCTTTGTGACTGCTCCCAACAAGTTCCATTCACTCACTTCAAAAGACGAAATAGTTTTCGCACACGGAGCTCTTAAGGCTCTTGCTGCCGATATGATGAAAATAGCAAACGACGTAAGATGGCTTGCTTCCGGACCTCGTGACGGTCTCGGAGAGATATTCATTCCCGAAAACGAGCCCGGCTCTTCTATAATGCCGGGAAAGGTAAATCCGACACAGTGTGAACAAGTCACGATGGTGGCGGTACAGGTGATGGGCAACGACATTGCTGTGGGGATGGCAGCTTCACAGGGCAATTTCGAACTTAATGTCTTCATGCCTGTGTGCGCGTACAATTTCCTCCAGTCGGCACGTCTGCTTGCGGAATCGATAATATCGTTCAATAACAACTGCGCTGTCGGAATAAAAGCAAATAAAGAAAAAATGCATCACAACCTCCATAATTCTCTCATGCTTGTAACAGCCTTAAATCCTTATATCGGATATGAGAACGCTGCTAAGACCGCGAAAAAAGCGTTCAAGGACAATATTTCCCTAAAAGAGGCCTGTGTAGAGCTTGGCTTCCTCACCGAGGAGCGCTTTGACGAGGTTTTCCACCCAGAGGAAATGGTTTGATAAATTAACGAAAGGAAGCGTACCATGAATACGTTTACATACTATCCCGGCTGTACGCTCAGAACGAAGGCTAAGGCTCTCGACGCTTACGCAAGAGCGTCGGCCGAAGCCCTCGGCATAGCTCTTGAGGAGCCTGCCGACTGGCAGTGCTGCGGAGGAGCCTACACTACAGCCAAAGATGAGATCGCTACAAAGCTTTCCGCCGTCAGAGTCCTCAACTCCGCAAAGGAGGCTGAAAGACCGCTTATTACAGTCTGTTCGGCTTGTCACAATGTCATAAAGCAGACAAATTATGATATTTCCCACGATGAGGAAATAGCTTCAAAGGTCAACAATTATATGCAGTTTGACCAGCCATATAACGGAGAGACCACGGTTTACCACTATCTTGAAATGCTCCGCGACGTTATAGGGTTTGACGAGCTGAAGAAAAAGGTCGTGAATCCGTTAAAGGGTAAGAAAATTGCGGCGTATTACGGCTGTCTGCTTCTGAGACCGTCGAAGGCTCTTGCAATGGATGACCCCGAAAATCCCACAATAATTGAGGATTTTATCAGAGCTATCGGAGCAACTCCCGTTATATACGCTCAAAGGAATGAGTGCTGCGGAGGCTACATAACTCTCGAAGACAAAGCTCAGGCTTCAAAGCGCAGCTCGAAGATAATGGAGTCGGCAAGCGATAACGGCGCGGATATGGTAATAACTGCCTGTCCGCTGTGCCTTTACAATCTGAGAAAGAATTCGGGCTCAGAGCTCCCAGTTTACTACTTTACCGAGCTTCTTGCAGAGGCTCTCGGCGTAAAGGAGGCAAATAATGAACAATAATCTAAAGGAACAGGTGCTTCGTTCGAGCGGAGTCAACGTACTCAAATGTATGCGTTGCGGAAAGTGCTCGGGTACCTGCCCTTCCTATGATGAAATGGAATATCACCCTCATCAGTTTGTATATATGGTCGAGAGGGGAGATATCGAGACTCTTATGAAGTCGGAGTCGATATACAAATGTCTTACCTGCTTTGCGTGCGTTGACAGATGTCCCAGAAATGTCGAGCCTGCAAAGGTAGTGGAAGCTGTAAGACTTGCCGCAATAAGGCAGCAGGGAAATAATCATCTTCTGCCCACACAGATACCGGAAATGCTGGACGAGGATCTGCCGCAGCAGGCTATAGTAACGGCATTCAGAAAATATGCAAAGTAAGGAGGGGAGAATATGCAGAGAATAGGAGTATTTGTCTGTCATTGCGGTACTAATATCGCCGCCACGGTGGACGTAAAGGCTGTTGCAGAGGCTCTCGGAAACGAGCCCGGTGTAGTCATCTCTCAGGACTACCAGTATATGTGCTCGGAATCGGGACAGAATCTGGTCAAGAATGCTATAAAAGAGCATAAGCTCTCGGGCGTTGTTATCTGCTCGTGCTCTCCCCGAATGCACGAGAACACGTTCCGCAAGGCTGCTGCCGCTGCGGGACTGAACCCTTATCTTGTTGAGATAGCGAATATCCGCGAGCAATGCTCATGGATACACAAGGAGATCGCTACTGCAACAGAAAAGGCTATAATCCTCGGAAAAGCCGCTGTTGCAAAGGTTCACCTCAACGCTCCTCTCACAGCGGGAGAAAGCCCCGTTGTAAAGCGTGCACTCGTTATAGGCGGAGGCATTGCAGGTATTCAGACTGCTCTTGATATTGCCGAGGCAGGCTTTGACGTTGATATAGTTGAGAAAGAGCCGACTATCGGCGGTAAAATGGCGCAGATAGATAAAACCTTCCCTACGCTCGACTGTGCGGCTTGTATCCTCACACCGAAAATGGTAGAGGCGTCCCAGAACGAAAAGATACATATTCATTCGTTCAGTGAGGTAACAGACGTAAAGGGGTTTGTAGGTAACTTCACAGTTACGATAAAGAAGAAGGCACGTTTTGTCGATGAAACAAAGTGTACGGGTTGCGGACTTTGTACGGAAAAATGTCCCATGAAGAAGGTGCCGAACGAGTTCAATATGGGGCTTGACAACAGAACAGCTGTGTATATCCCGTTTGCACAAGCTGTTCCGAAGGTCGCTACTATTGACCCTAACTACTGTATGATGCTTAAAAACGGCAAGTGCGGAGTATGCTCCAAGGTCTGCTCTGTCGGAGCTATTGACTATAAGCAGGAGGACAGATACATCGAAGAGAAATACGGAGCTATTGTTGTAGCTACGGGCTTCAATCCTATAGAACTTGATAAATACGATGAATTTGCATATAATCAGTGTCCCGATGTTGTAACTTCTCTTGAGCTCGAAAGACTGATGAATGCGGCAGGACCCAACGGAGGAACTCTGCTCCGTCCCTCGGACAAGAGCCACCCTCACACCATAGTTTTCGTGCAGTGCGTCGGCTCGCGCTGCGACGACAGCAAGGGTAAGCCCTATTGCTCAAAGATATGCTGTATGTATACGGCAAAGCATGCAATGCTCATACGTGAGAAATACCCTGATACAGAGGTGTATGTATTCTACATTGACGTACGTACTCCCGGCAAGAATTTCGATGAGTTCTACCGCCGTGCTGTTGAACAGTATAATGTCCACTACATAAAGGGTATGGTAGGCAAGGTAACTCCTAAATCGGATGGAAAGATAGATGTTCAGGCTTCGGACCTCCTTGCGGGAGAGCAGCTGCACATCAATGCCGATATGGTAGTTTTAGCCGCTGCTATAGAGCCTGACAAGACGGCTCGTCCTCTTGCTACTATGCTCACTACTCAGATGGATACGAATGACTTCTTCACAGAGGCTCACCCCAAGCTGCGTCCTGTAGAAAGCGCAACTGCGGGTATCTTCCTCTCGGGAGCTTGTCAGGGACCCAAGGATATCCCCGAGACCGTAGCGCAGGGAAGTGCGGCGGCTGCAAAGGCTATCGGACTGCTCTGCAAGAACAGCATAACCTGCAATCCGTGTGTTGCACATTCAGACGAGCTAATGTGCAACGGCTGTTCGTCGTGCGAAAAGGTTTGTCCTTATGGAGCAATCACATACATTGACAAGGAATTCAGAATGCCCGACCGCACTACTGCGATACGCAGGGTAGCAAGCGTAAATCCTGCAGTTTGTCAGGGCTGCGGAGCTTGTACTGTCGCTTGTCCGTCGGGAGCTATGGATCTCAACGGATTCTCTAACAGTCAGATCATGGCGGAGGTAGACGCAATATGCAGATAAATGAAAACAAAGAATTTCAGCCGCTGATAGTTGCGTTCTGCTGCAACTGGTGTTCTTATGCAGGCGCAGATCTCTCCGGCACAAACAGACTCAACTATCCGACAAACGTAAAAATCATCAGGGTACCCTGTTCTTGCCGTGTAAACCCTATGTTCATACTCAGAGCGTTCCAGAGAGGCGCGGACGGAGTTATCCTCTGCGGCTGCCACCCCGGAGACTGTCATTACACCTCCGGAAACTATTTTACAAGAAGAAGAATGACTCTGCTGTTCAGTATGCTTGATTTCCTCGGTATTGAGCGTGACAGAACAAGAGTTGAATGGGTGTCGGCTGCCGAGGGAGCTAAGTTTGCGGCAACAATGAACGAGTTCACCGAGGCTGTAAAGAAGCTCGGTCCTAACCGCAGATTGGAGGATCTAAGATGCAGGAAGCAATGATAGCAAGAGCGAATGAGCTCCTTGCCGATGGCACGGTGAACCGCGTTATCGGCTGGAAAAAAGGCGAATTTGCATATGACATTACCCCCGCGATCTTTGAGACCTCGGAGGAGATAAACAAAGATTTCGTTTATGATGATTTTACGGCTGCTAATGTTTCAAAGTATCTCGTCAAGGAAAGCCGCAGGGAAGGCAAGATACTTGCCTTTATGAAGCCCTGTGACACATACAGCTTCAATCAGCTCATAAAGGAACACCGCGTTATCCGCGAGAACGTCTACATAATTGGTATTCCGAGCTGGGGAAAGCTTGACGCTGAAAAGATAAAGTCTATGGGTGTAACGGGCATACTCGGTGCGCAGAGGGACGGCAATGACATTAAAATCAGCACTCTCTACGGCGAAGAGAAGCTTCCGTTCTTCGATGTGATGCTCGAAAAGTGCAAGAACTGCAAAAGCAAGAAGCACGTCATATACGACGAACTCATAGGCGAGGACGGAGAGGTCATAGATTCAAACCGCTTCGATATGGTGGAGCAGCTCGAGAACATGACAGCTCAGGAGAGGTACGATTTCTGGAGAGCGCAGCTTTCCAAGTGCATACGCTGCAACGCCTGCAAGAATGTCTGTCCTGCCTGCACCTGTGAAAAGTGCGTATTTGAGAATCCCGCTTCAGGTATTGAGAATAAGGCGGCAGTTGACAGCTTTGAGGAGAATATGTTCCACATTATCCGCGCGTTCCACGTTGCGGGAAGATGTACCGACTGCGGCGAATGCTCACGTGTTTGCCCTCAGAATATTCCTCTCCATCTTCTCAACAGAAAATTCATAAAGGACATAAATTCGCTTTACGGAGAGTATCAGGCAGGCGCAGACACTACGTCGAGGGCTCCGCTGACAGATTACACTCAGAACGACTGTGAAGCAAGTATCGTGCATGAAAGGGGTGTCGAGTAATGCTCAGAATATCGATCGATAAGCTTGACGAGCTGTTTGAGTCAATTTCCGCAAAACAGACACTCTACATTCCCACCGACCGTGAGGACAGAGCAGCCGAGTACAAAAAATACGAAAGCGGAATGAAGCTCAGCGGCAAACTCAATACTCTGCGCAGTGCAAAGGACTTTTTCTTCCCTCAGACCGAGAATCTTGTTGATTTTAAAATGGAAGGAAAGACTATAGAGGTCATAGACAACCGCGAGGAGTCCGAGGATTTTGTAGTTTTCGGAGTCCGTGCCTGTGACGCAAGAAGCTTCACTATCCTCGACAAGGTATTTCTTGCAGATCCTGTGGATAGCTACTATAAGAATCGCCGGGACCACGGTACTATCGTCACAATGGCGTGCACACGTCCCTCGGAGACCTGCTTTTGTCAGACCTTTGACATAGACCCGACCGCTCCGGAGGGAGATGTTGCCTGCTGGAACGACGGGAAGTACATATATTTTGCATTGAGAAACGAAAAGGGAGAGGCTTTCCTTGACTGCCTGTCCGACGTGCTTGAGGACGCAGAGCCAGAGGGTATCGCAGAGCTGAATGCAAAAACAAAGGAGATAATGAAGAGGCTCCCACTTGCCGACCTTTCTACTGATTCATTCGGCGGAGACAGGCTCATGGAGCACTTCAATTCCGAAAAGTGGGGAGAGCTCTCAGAGAGCTGCATAGGCTGCGGAACGTGTACTTTTGTATGCCCTACCTGTCAGTGCTACGACATTAAGGACTTCGACACGGGACACGGCATAAAGCGATTCCGCTGCTGGGATTCGTGTATGTATTCCGACTTTACAAAAATGGCTCACGGAAACCCGAGACTTACTCAGCTTGAGCGCTTCCGTCAGCGCTTTATGCACAAGCTTGTGTATTTTCCCGCAAACAATAACGGCGAATTCGGTTGTGTAGGCTGCGGAAGATGTCTTTCCAAATGTCCTATATCCATGAATATCGTCAAGGTAATGAAAGCATTGGAGGTAAAGGAATGAACACTGCAGAAACATTGATACCTCACATCGGCATAGTTACCGATATAAGAATAGATACGCCCGATGTAAAGACATTCAGGGTAGTTTCCCCCGAAGGCGGAAAGGTCTTCGAGCATATGCCGGGGCAGTGCGCAATGCTTTCAGTCCCGGGAGTTGGTGAAGGTATGTTTTCGATAACCTCATCACCGACAAACAAGGAATTTATGGAATTCAGCATAAAGAAATGCGGCTGTCTTACGAGCTGGCTTCATGCAATGGAGGTCGGTCAGATGATAACCATAAGAGGACCTTATGGTAATCATTTCCCCGTGGATACGGAGCTCAAGGGCAAGGATCTGCTCTTTATCGCGGGAGGTATCGGACTTGCGCCGCTGCGCTCGGTCATCAACTACGTTCGCGACAAGCGTGAGAATTACGGCGATATCCAGATAGTTTACGGCTCGCGCTCAAAGGACGACCTGGTTGATTATCAGGAGATACTCGACGAATGGATGGCTGACAAGGGCGTCGAGGTCAACCTCACAATAGACAATCCCCAGGAGGGCTGGGACGGTCACGTCGGTTTTGTTCCGAATTATGTAAAGGAGCTTGCTCCCTCAACGAGCAAGACGGTTCTGGTCTGCGGACCTCCTATCATGATAAAATTCACACTTGCAGGTCTGAAGGAGATAGGCTTTACCGAAACTCAGGTCTATACGACAATGGAGCTGCGCATGAAGTGTGCGGTTGGCAAATGCGGACGCTGCAATATCGGCAATAAGTATGTCTGCAAGGACGGACCTGTTTTCCGTTTCGATCAGCTTGGTGAGCTGCCCGACGAATATTGATAGAGGAGATACTGACATGGGAAATATGTTGAATGTTTACCTTTTCGGCAAAAGATATCAGGTGCCGGAGGGACTTACAATAATGACGGCAATGGAATATGCGGGTTATGAGCTTGTCAGAGGCTGCGGCTGCCGCAACGGCTTCTGCGGCGCATGCGCTACCATTTACCGTATAAAGGGACAGGTCGAGCTTCACGGATGTCTTGCCTGTCAGACAGAGGTCGAGGAGGGAATGTACGTAGCTACACTGCCGTTCTTCCCTCTTGAAAAGAGAGTTTACGACATAAACGAGATAAAGCCCAACGAGCAGATAATGATGCAGCTTTATCCTGAAATATACAGCTGTATCGGCTGCAATGCCTGTACTAAGGCTTGTACGCAGGAGCTTAATGTAATGCAGTATATAGCATACGCTCAGAGAGGCGAATATGAAAAGTGTGCAGAAGAGAGCTTTGACTGCGTTATGTGCGGAGTCTGCTCATCGCGATGTCCTGCAGGCATTTCTCATCCGCAGGTGGCAATGCTCGCAAGGAGGCTTAATGGAAAGTACATCGCTCCCGAATGCGGTCATCTCAGCGACAGGGTAGGCGAGATAAACGAGGGCATATACGATGAAAAAATGACGGAGCTCATGGCAAAGTCTGTTGACTCCGTTCAGGAACTCAAGGATATGTACAACAACCGCGAGATAGAGCAGTAAGGAGGGAGCGAAAAATGTATAAAATTGACAGATTCAACGAGCTTGCAAAGGTAGTTGCCGAAAAGAGAGCCGAGAACGCTCCTATGGAGCCGAGAAGAATGACTGCCGACGAAAAGGATGCGCTTCTTGCGGAGTTCCACCCCGATTATAAGCAGGGAGAGTTCACAGTCCTTGAGGTTGGACCTAACAAGGGCGAAAAGGTTCCTACTCAGCTTGCGGAACTCCTTCAGGCGCACAGCAGGATAGCTCCCGAGGACATCGAACTTTCTGCTCCCGATTACGAGACCGATGTGCTGATAATCGGAGGCGGCGGCGCAGGAGCTTCCGCTGCTATAGAGGCTGATGATGCTGGCGTAAAGACGATGATAGTGACAAAGCTTCGTATCGGAGATGCCAACACGATGATGGCAGAGGGTGGTATTCAGGCTGCCGACAAGCCAAATGATTCGCCGGCTATCCACTATGTTGACGCATTCGGCGGAGGACATTTTGCTGCAAAGCCTGAGCTTGTTGCGAAGCTCGTTACTAAAGCGCCAGAGTGTATTCAGTGGCTTAACAAGCTCGGAGTAGAGTTTGATAAAGAGCCCGACGGAACTATGGTCACAACTCATGGCGGAGGTACCTCAAGAAAGAGAATGCACGCAGCAAAGGACTATTCGGGCGCAGAGATAATGCGTACTCTGCGTGACGAGGTCATCAATAGGGGAATACCGGTTATCGACTTTACTGCCGCTATTGAGATCATCCTTGATAAAAACGGAAAGGCAGCAGGCGCTGTACTCATGAATATGGAGACCAAGGAGCTTCTCGTGGCGCGCGCAAAGACAGTCATAATCGCAACAGGCGGCGCAGGCAGACTGCACTATCAGGGCTTCCCGACCTCCAACCATTATGGAGCTACCGCAGATGGACTTATTCTCGGCTACAGGGCGGGTGCGAAGCTCCTCTATGCCGATACGCTTCAGTACCACCCGACGGGCACTGCATACCCCGAGCAGATATTCGGTGCGCTTGTTACCGAAAAAGTCCGCTCACTCGGAGCAAAGCTCGTCAACGTAGACGGCGAGGTGTTCATACACCCCCTCGAAACGAGAGATGTTACGGCGGCTTCCATAATCCGTGAGTGTACCGCAAGAGGAAAGGGTATACAGACCGAACAGGGCGTGGGAGTATGGCTCGATACTCCGATGATCGAGTACAAAAACGGCGAGGGAACTATTGAAAAGCGTATTCCGGCTATGCTGAGAATGTTCGGCAAGTACGGAATAGATATCCGCAAAGAGCCTATTCTCGTATATCCTACGCTTCACTATCAGAACGGCGGTCTGGACATTGATACATACGGAGTAACAGGTGTAGAGAATCTTTATGCTGCCGGAGAGGTTGCAGGAGGCATACACGGCAGGAACAGACTTATGGGTAACTCTCTGCTTGATGTTATCGTATTCGGAAGAAATGCAGGTATATATGCAGCTGCAAAAGCGAAGGAGACTGAAACTCCTGAAGGACTTACTCTCGAACATATAACTGCGTTCGATGCCGAGCTTGACAGCGCGGGCATATCTACTCAGACAGTTTCACCAAAGCTGCTGCCCGATTATGCTCGCAAGGCCAAGTGATTTTAAAGAAAGAAAGGTAAATACCAATGGAATTGATTCAGTCAGGAGATTTCTCCATTGCAATTAAGGAAATAACTTTTTTTGTTTTCGCAGCGTTTCTAATCACAACGATAGGATACTTACTGGGAAGAATTACCGTCAAGGGCGTGTCACTCGGAACAGCCGGGGTATTCATAATAGCGCTGCTTTATGGCTGCTTCCTTTACAGTCATCTTTCCGATAATTTGATAATCAGCGATACGACATATGTTAAAAACGCTCTGAAGATCGTTGAAAATCTGGGTCTGATATTGTTTGTTACTTCGGTAGGATTTATTGCCGGTCCTAACTTTTTCGGCAACTTCAAGAAAAACTTCAAATCCTATGTTCTTCTTGCACTTGTCGTCATATTTGCAGGTGGACTTACCTGCGCGGGCTGTATCGGACTTGACAAAGTAATAAATAACGATCCTACGGAAAATACGGCTTCGATGCTGGTGGGACTAATGTCCGGTTCGCTTACAAGTACGCCGGCATTTTCAGCCGCAAAGGCAACGGTAGCTTCCCGCGAAAACGGAGAAATGCTTGAAGATCTTGTGACAGTAGGTCACGGAATAGCTTATCTCTTTGGTGTGATCGGAGTTGTACTTTTCGTGCAGCTCGTACCGAAGTTCATGAAAGCCGACATGGCTAAGGAGCGCGAAAAGCTCATAACAGCCGATTCGGGAAGTGCCAATAGAAAGCCGGTAGGCAAGCTTCTTGAAATGGATGAATTTGGGTTCATGCCTTTTGCGCTTGCCGCGATAATCGGCATTTTTGTAGGCTCAATAAAGTATGGTAACTTCTCCCTGACGACAACGGGCGGATGTCTCCTTACATCGCTTATATTCGGACATTTTGCACATTTCGGCAAGGTTTCGGTAACTCCTAAAGAAAGCACGCTTAAAGTATTCCGTGAGTTCGGACTTATGCTTTTCCTTATAGGTGCAGGCGTTTCCGGCGGAGCAAGCTTTGTAGAGCATTTCAAGGCTGTGTATTTCCTTTACGGAGTTCTTATGACTATCATTCCTATGATAATTGGATTCTTCTTTGCGAAATATGTATTGAAGCTCAGCCTGCTCAATAATCTCGGCTCTATTACGGGCGGCATGACTTCCACTCCTGCGCTTGGTACACTTATCAGTACTGCGGGAACGGAAAATGTAGCTTCTGCTTATGCTGCAACATATCCTGTAGCATTAATAGCCGTCGTCATTGCGTCTCAGGTCATATTGATAATTTTTAAGTAAATACAAAAACCGCAGCGTAGCTGCGGTTTTTGTTTATAAGACACTATTTCAGATATTTATTGTCATCATCTATGGTATGTCCCGTAACGTCAATGATATCGGGCTGAATGGTTTGGTTTCTCTGACTTATGGCGTAGGCTACATAGAAATTGAACGCTGATAATGCTATCATTACCAGTCCTATTATTATCCTTATTGCCGTGCTTACCTTGAACGGATTCAGGATAAAGATCAAAGCTGTGACAAGAAGTATCACTGCAAAAACTACATTCTGAGTTTTCTTATCATGTGGAGTTTTATTGCTGCACGCCTTCATTATCCTCATTACGCCAATGAAACCGAAGACTATGCCCGCGATAACGGGGATATTTACCATTATGATATGTGGAAGGTATATTATAAATATTCCGATTCCTGCACCTATCAAAGCTCCTATGAACATAAAGCCTGTATCGCCGCCTGTTAGTGAGCCAAGGAAAGCAATAACGCTGCCGGCAATGATGATGCCTCCGATGATATAGAAAAGCCATGTTATTACATTAGGAAAAAATGCAATGAGAACTCCGCATATTGCCAGAGCAGCACCCTTGAGAATATAGCTGAAATTATCTATCTTCATAAGTAGTATGCCTCCTATACAAGTACGTCTATATATTTTAATCTGAGCTTTATGAAGAAGCCCGAACGCTCATATAGCTTGCCTGCAAGAGCCTCGGCTGTTTTTCGCGAGGATGATATTTCGGCGTTTGATGGCTCAATATTGCCAAAGCTTGACCTGAGAGCTGTATCTGTCATGTCGCGGAAACCGCCTGACTCGAAATAATCGCCTCCGACACGTTCCTCGACCTGCCTTGCAAAATCTACGAACTGGCTTTCAGTGTTGTTTAATTTTAAAACTGCAAGAAGTCGTTCTGTATAAGCATAAATATGCTCTATCCTGCGGGAAAGCTTACCGGAAGAGAATCTCTTGCTGCGGAGCTTTAAGATCATCCAGCGCCTAAAAACTATCAGCAATGCAAAAATAAGAAGAATCGATATAAACTGAATGATGATCCTTACAGCTGTTGGCAGTTTTTTTACTCCGCCTTTACCGAATCCGAAAGCAGATCTGCCGTCTGATTCCTGAGATGCAGCCTGAGTCACAGAAGTTATATTAGCAGAAGTTGAGGTTGTGACTCTTGTCGATTGTCTGGAACCGGTAGTACGTGCTCCCGTTGATGATGCTGTTGTAACGGAAGATGTATCAGCAGCAGTTGAAGAAGTAGTCGCAGGCTGTGTAGGATCGGTATTTATAGAGCTGCTTGAGTAGCCTGCGGTAAATTCAAAAGGCACCCAGCCATATCCGTCAAGATAGACCTCGGTCCATGCATGACTTCTGTTATCCTTTACATCAATGGTATATGAGCCGTCCGGGTTCATGGAAGCGGCAGAAAAGTCATCTGCTACTATAATGTATCCCGTTGCGTATCTTGCCGGGATACCTGCCATACGGGCGAGGATAACTCCGGAAGTGGCATAATGTATGCAATATCCCTTGTGATTTTCAAGAAGAAAATAGTTTACAAAGTCGCGGTTAGAAGGAGTCTTTCCGGGGTTGAGCGAATACTCTGCCTCAGAAGTCATTTTTTCGCGCAATTCATATAGTATTTGCAGCTTTTCAGAAGCGGTTTGCGCATTTGAGGCTTCTGATATAATATCAGCATATGCATCTGCTATCTCATTCATATTATCATTTTCGGGCAGCTGCAGATAATTGTCATAAACAAAATCCTTATAGCTGTTCTGGAGCAGTTCTGCCATAAGGGCAGCACCGTTATCATACAGATACTGCTGATCGGCAGTTATCTCATAGTCAATAGGGAAAAAGTCGTTATATGTTATCAGTCCGTTTTCAGAGCAATAATCGAGAACAGCATTGCGCCAGTATTCATCACTTATCGCCGAAGCGGAATAGACGTTTCTGGAGATATCGCCGAGTGAACCTGCAATAAGATTTGCATCTATATGTATAAATTTATATGACGATTCTTTTGATGAGCTGCTTTTTACAGAAACTGAGGTATCATTGGTATATTTGAGATCCCCGAAGTTATCGGTACCATATGGCGCAAAGCTTTTATCCTCTTTTAACTGAGACTTTATCCATACAGTATTTTCAGAGGCTGCGGGATCTATCAGTTTAGAAAAAACACACGGAAAATCCTGGGGATATATCCCGCTTTTGCTGAAATCATCAAAGATATTGCTTTTATAAGCTGAAGCCGGTAAGTCGGACCATTCATTATTTTTATAAACAGAGCCTGAATAGTTTTTCAGATAAACAGCTCCGTCGATCTTTCCGTCTATTGTAACGGTAAGATCGGTTTTATTCTTGTATTTTATCCTGTCAGCAGTACCTAATTTATGATTTTCGTATTTAAAATTAAATCCGAATGCACTTGAAACATTGGCGATGCTCTCAGCAAAATTATCTATGGAAAACGAATCCATAGCCTCGCTTATATCTTTTCTTCTCTGATTCAGCTCATCGCTTCTCTCGTAACCGGTTAGCTTCATAACAGAGATAGTTGTACAGGTAACTATCATAACAACCGCTATAATGAACATACCGCATTTTTCCGTAACCTTGAGTTTCATATGCCGTTTTGGGAAAAAGAGGTTGTTTTTTCTGACAAAACCGCTTTGTCCGCCGGAATATTCCCCTATATCTATAGTTGACATAGCAAGAAGCGCAAGCCAATAGGCAACCGTGAGAACTCCCCAGAAAACAGAGATCTCTATTCCGTTATAAAGACCTATCTCTATCACAGGGAACGAGATGAGCAGAGGGAGAATAGGGTTAGGACGGCATATTGTAAAGAAATATATTACAATTGCCAGAAGCCATATATAAAAGAAAAAAAGAGTTGTTACAGAATCGCGTTCCAGAGCTCTGTCCAGAAGCTTGTAATATTTTATATCTGTGTGAAAAGAGGTGATGTATATAATATTGTATACATATTTAAATCCAAGAGATATCTGTTCTATTTTTCTGTATGCAGCTGCTGCAAAAATAATTACAGAAGCTCCGTATACCCACAAAGCGCGATTTGCTATAACTGATAATGCAATATAAAACAGGGATATGATCACAGCAGATGTGAATATTACCGAATCATAAAACCTGAAATCGAACATTCTGAGAAAAGACATGATCACCGATGTAAATCCGATAATGGCTATTAATACGGCAGCAGGCTTTCGCAGATCGGCTCTCTTTTTTTTAACGGACATGACTATGCTGTCGCATATTTCAATGCCGTTGCTGTTTTGAAGGTTCTTTCTTTTCATTATATTTCTATATCCTTTATCGAGGAGGAGATCCTGCCTATCAGGACAGGGATAATATTTACGGAGGAGTATCCATTTTCTAACTTACCGAGCTCTGAGGAGTTCTTGATAATGACAACTGCATTTTTTATATCGGCATCGACGCCTTCATTTATGTAATCGATCATGGAAGTATCCTGAGTCAGCGAAGTAACAAATGTAAATGAAGATACCGAAATATCCGGATTTTCTGAGAAATAAACATCAGGAGGCTCGCAGAAGAGATTATCATTTATAGAGAGGATAAGCTCTCTGACGGCATCACCGAGCGAAGAAGCGTCAGATATGGGACGCTCAACGAATTGTCTGCGTTTGGCATTAAAATAGACTAAGGAATGGAGGCGTTCATTCTCTATAAGGAACTGAGAGAGAGAAACCATAGTTTCAACGAGCGTATCGAATACAGGGAGTGTGTATTCCGAGTCCTCATAGCATTTCAGATCAAGAAAAATTGAACACGGAATATCAACCGGGAGGCTGTAATCCTTTACAATAAAATCGTCCTTTTTAGAACTAAGCTTCCAATGTATCCTGTTGAGTTTATCTCCTGCGATATAATCGCGAAGATCAAAGACCTCAGAAGGATCATCTCCGGGGGAGTTTTCGGAAAAAACGCTGCTTTCTTCATTAACTCTGTCGGTATATGAGATAATTCCGGATATATCGCGGGCATCAGGCATCACAGCTATCTGTGTGCCTATATTTTTTGCTATTTTAAACTTAAAGATCCTGAGCGGGTCATAAATATGGATATACGAAGTGTGCACCTTTACTACACCACAGAACTTTGAACTGAGCTGGAAGGTAACTCTTTGAGTATTTCTTGGCTGTATAGGCATATAAAGCTCAAATTCTGTGATCTGATTGTTGAAGACGTTGTAATACCGGATATGAGCCTCAGCTTTTCCAACAGGAAAAATGCTTCGGTTTGTAATACAGATCTGCACAGGGAAAGAGGTGTTTTTAGACACTACCTTGTCGCGCAAAGCAAAGTCCACTCGTATCATGTGTTTTGTGATGAGAGTGGCTGCAAACATTATGATGGGCAGAGCGATCATTATCACAAGAAGGACAAGCGCGAAATCCCATACATATAATATATAAAACGCAGCACATATCAGTATAAGCAGAATGAACAGTATTTTCGTAAAGATCATGGCATTATCTCTGGGAAGAGGTTATACCCGGAACGGGGACGGACTTGAGTATTTCAGCGATCACATCAGAAGCAGAAATGTCTGAAAGCTTAGCCTTTGAGCTGAGTATAACTCTGTGCTGAAAAACGTCCGAGCATATGAATGAAATATCCTCCGGAATGACATAATCACGCCCCATAGCAACAGCGATACCCTTTGCCAGCTGCATAAGTGCCAATGTTCCTCTCGGGCTGACACCGAGCTTTAACATCGGGTGATTTCTTGTAGCAGCTGCAAGAGAAACTATATAATCATATATCCTGTCATCAATGTAAATATTTGTAATGTGTTCCTGAAGGGAAATAATAAATGAAGCGTCGGCTACAGGTTTAACGTTATCGAGAGGATTGGAGTTGGTTTTTGCTTTAAGAATGGAAACTTCTCCGCCGAAATCGGGATATCCCATGCTTAGCTTTATCATGAATCTGTCGAGCTGGGAATCGGGAAGGTTATGGGTACCCGCTGAGCCTATGGGGTTCTGTGTAGCTATGACTGTGTATGGTTCGGGGAGTTTGTATGTATTACCGTCAACTGTAATACTTTTCTCCTCCATGAGCTCAAGCAGAGCGGATTGCGTTTTGCTGGATGTACGGTTTATCTCGTCAGCAAGAAAAAGATTGCAGAAAGCAACACCGGGGCGGAATTCAAATTTTCCGCTGCTCTTATTATAAATAGAGAAGCCTGTAACGTCTGAAGGCAGAACGTCGGGAGTAAACTGCATACGGTTGTGTTCAAGGGACAAGGCTTTTGAAAAAGCGAGAGCCAGAGTGGTTTTTCCGACGCCGGGGATATCCTCGATAAGAATGTGACCCTTGCACAGGATACCGAGGAGTACTTTTATAATAATAGCGTCCTTGCCGATGACAGCTTTTTTAACTTCTGTAATAATAGAATTTATCTGATTGGTATAATAATTGTTGTTCATATTATTTCTCCTGTAGATTTGTTATACATTAATATTATATCATTAACGGACATGTTTTGCAATAGGAAATAAAGCAATTTTATGAAAGAATGGTTGTTATTTTTTATTAACCTTTTCGCAAGAGAAAATTGTCGGTTTGGGGCTAAAATCCGTAAAATAGACTTACAATTATACAGATTGTTATTTACCGATTTGTTTTCGTTGTAACTATTTTGTAACTTTTAGCTGTTTTATGATTTTATAAGTTTGTTTTGGGTTAATATTGAGTTAACAAAACGTTAATCTAAACTGTGCGATTTACCCTATACTCAACATTTCAGGGCGAAAAATTTGGCTACAAAATGGAAAAAATCCCAAAAGTATTGCCATTTGAGGAAGAATGTGTTATCATTTACACAGCCCAGAAAATGATTAAAATGCTTTTTAACGAAAGGATGAGTTAATGGGAAATCTCAGAGCCGCAGCTTTAGCATGCGGAGTAGTTGCTTCATGTTTAGCCGGAGGGATCGGCATCTCGTATGCTTCGTCTTCTCAGGTAAGTTCCGCTAAGGTCGTTGAGGACAATGAAACAGGTAATATCAATCCTGATGATGCAATTACAACAACAGCAAATTCTGAATCAGAAGAAACCACAGAGAATACAACCAAAACAGTTTCAATAACCAAGAACGCCGCTTACACAGCAGCCGCAAAAAAGGGCGCATATTACAATAATGCTAATGCTTCTGCAAAGACGGCTGTCACAACTACAACAGTTGTGACCACAACAGTAACAACAACAGTTACCACTACAGCGGCTGTTGTTACAGAGCCTGTTACAGAACCCGTTACCGAAGCTCCGGTATATGAAGAGCCTGAGGTGTACGAGGAGGTCTATGAAGAGCCTGTAGTTGAGGAGGTTTACGTTGAGCCTGTAACAGAAGCATCAACGTATGTCGAGCCTGTAACAAATGCAGCTACTTCTGAAATATCACAGTATGCACTTCCTATAAGTGATGATGATTTTATTTTACTTTGTAATGCTGTCGCTCACGAAGCCGGTTCCTGCTGGATAAGTGAGACAGACAAGGCAAAGATAGTAGAGGTAATAATGAACAGAGTAAGCTCGCCGATCTATCCGGATACGATATACGGTGTGCTCACACAAAGAAACCAGTTCTCAGGCGCTTCTTCCTATGTAAATTTAGGCACATTTTCGAGCGCTGTTACAGAGAGTGTAAAATCCGCAGTATTGCTCTATTTTGCTGATCCTTCGCAGTTTAACGACGGATATCTGAGCTTCTACGGGAACGGTTCACAGAATATTTTTTATTAATCAAAAAAGCATTTGATCGTACAGACGGCATTAAGCCGTCTGTTTTTCTTTATCTTACGGTTGCTTTATCGGGAATTGTATAGTATAATAAATATAGCATAAAAGGAGGAATCATCATGAAGTTTATTTGCTATCCGAAATGCACTACCTGCAAGAAAGCACAGACTTGGCTCGATGAGCATAATGTCAGCTATGAGCTCAGGGACATAAAGAATGCTAATCCGTCCGAAGAAGAGCTAAGAGAATGGCATAACAAAAGCGGACTTCCGCTGAAAAAATTTTTCAACACAAGCGGACTCCTATACAAATCGATGCAGCTCAAGGACAAGCTGCCCGAAATGTCGGATGACGAGCAGACAGCGCTCCTTGCAACAGACGGAATGCTCGTAAAAAGACCTATTCTTGTAACAGAAGATAAAGTACTCGTAGGCTTTAAGGAAAAGGAATATGAACAGCTTTTATGAGGCTGAAAATGGATATAATCAATAGGGAAATAGACGGAGGAAAGGCGTTTGACTGGGGACGCACATCAGAGGATTACGCAAAATTCCGTGATATTTATCCACAGGAGTTCTATGATAAAATAGTATCAAGAGGTCTTTGTACTAAGGGTCAGCGAGTACTTGATCTTGGTACGGGCACGGGAGTTCTGCCGAGAAATCTTTACAGATACGGAGCCCGGTGGACGGGCTGTGATATCTCAGAAAACCAGATAAAACAGGCTCGGCTGCTTGCGGAGCAGAGCCGAATGGATATCGAATTCATGACTGTGCCGACCGAAAATATCGAATTCCCTGACGAGAGTTTTGACGTTATAACAGCTTGTCAGTGCTTCTGGTATTTTGACCACGAGAGAGTTGCGCCGCAGCTTGCCCGTATGCTCAAATGCAGCGGAAAGTTGCTTATCCTGTACATGGCTTGGCTGCCGTTTGAGGATGATATCGCTCGCCGAAGCGAGGAGCTTGTCCTTAAATACAATCCCGAATGGTCGGGAGCGGGAGAGACCCGCAAGCCGATAAACATACCCGACCCGATAAACCGCTATTTTGAGCTTGCAGACCATGTGGAATACGACCTTTGCGTACACTTCACACGTGAAAGCTGGCATGGCAGAATAAGAGCCTGCCGGGGGATCGGAGCTTCTCTCTCCGAAGGCGAGATCGCTTCGTGGGAAAAGGAGCATACCGAGCTTCTAAGACGCATAGCTCCCGAAAAATTTGGAATACTACATTATGCTGCGCTGGCGGTTCTGAACAAAAAATAATTTGACAAAACAATATCAATGTAGTATAATTATTGCAGAAAGGAAGCTGATCTTATGAGACAATACAATGTTACAGGCATGAGCTGTGCTGCTTGCAGTGCAAGGGTAGAAAAGGCTGTCAGCGGAATCAAAGGCGTTGAATCATGCTCTGTCAGCCTGTTGACAAATACAATGGGCATTGAGGGGACAGTTTCCGATTCAGAGATAATAAAAGCAGTTGAAAATGCGGGATACGGAGCTTCTGTAAAAGGCGACAAGCACACTGCTGCATCGATTTCGGATGATGAGCCGTTTAAAGACACTGAAACTCCTGCAATGATAAAACGGCTTACAGCTTCTCTTATTTTCCTGATCGCTCTTATGTACATTTCAATGGGACACATGATGTGGGGATTTCCTCTGCCGGGATTTATGGAGGGAAATCATGTAATGATGGGTCTCGCGCAGCTTATTCTGGCTGCTGCTGTAATGGTTATAAATCAGAAGTTCTTTATAAACGGATTTAAGGGCTTGATCCACAGAGCGCCGAATATGGATACTCTCGTTGCGCTCGGTTCCGGAGCTTCATTCATATATAGCACATGGGCACTTTTTGCTATGACCGATGCACAGTTAAAAGGCAATTCCGACACTGTTATGAGCTATATGCATGAATTTTATTTTGAGTCAGCGGCGATGATACTCACTCTGATAACTGTAGGAAAGCTGCTTGAAGCTAAGTCAAAAGGTAAGACCACAAACGCTCTGAAAGGTCTCATGAAGCTTACCCCAAAAACAGCTGTAGTATACAGAAAAGGCATAGAAGAGACAGTTCCTGTAGAGACTGTAAGAAAAGGTGATGTTTTTGCAGTCAGACCCGGTGAGAGTGTTCCTGTAGACGGCGTGGTGATCGAGGGGGCGAGTGCAGTCAACGAATCCGCTCTGACAGGTGAGAGTATTCCCATTGATAAGACTGTGGGTTCTCCCGTATCTGCCGCTACGATAAATCAGTCGGGCTATCTGAAATGCGAGGCTATCAGAGTAGGCGAAGATACTACTCTTTCGCAGATAATAAAAATGGTAACCGATGCGGCTGCGACAAAAGCTCCTATCGCAAAGATCGCAGACAGGGTATCAGGTGTATTTGTACCTGCGGTCATAGGCATTTCTGCTCTAACATTCTTAGTTTGGCTGTTGATCGGCAAAGGCTTTGGATTCTCGCTTGCACGGGCTATTTCAGTGCTTGTAATAAGCTGTCCCTGTGCTCTGGGGCTTGCTACTCCGGTTGCCATAATGGTAGGAAACGGAGTTGGAGCAAAGAACGGTATACTCTTCAAGACTGCTGTTTCACTTGAAGAAACCGGTAAAACAACAACTGTAGTTCTTGATAAGACCGGTACGATCACAGCAGGTTCTCCTGTCGTCACTGATATTATTCCAGCGCATGAGTACAGCGAAGACGCGCTTCTGGAGCTTGCATATTCTCTTGAAAAAAAGAGTGAACATCCTCTTTCAAAGGCTGTAGCAGCCAAAGCTGAAGAAAAAAATATAGATTGCGAGGCTGTAAGTGGATTTGAGGTTTTTGCCGGGAACGGTCTGTGCGGAACTATAAGAGATTCTGTGGTGATTGGAGGAAGCTTGAGCTTCATTTCTTCAAAGATCAAAATTCCCGAAAGTGCTATCGAAGCAGCTCAGAAACTTTCAGAAGAGGCAAAAACACCGCTGCTTTTTTCAAGAAACGATGTTTTTGTGGGTATAATAGCAGTTGCCGATACAATAAAAAGCGATAGTCCCGAAGCTATAGCTCAGCTAAAGGACATGGGCATAAGGACAGTCATGCTCACGGGAGATAACGAGCGCACTGCAAAGGCTATAGCTTCACAGGTGGGTGTTGATGAGGTCATAGCCGGTGTTCTTCCCGACGGCAAGGAGGCTGTAATAAGAAAGCTAAAAGATACAGGAAGAGTCGCAATGGTCGGAGACGGCATTAACGATGCCCCTGCTCTTACCGCAGCAGATATAGGGATAGCCATAGGAGCGGGAGCAGATGTGGCTATCGACGCGGCAGACGTAGTGCTCATGAAAAGCAGCCTTTGTGATATTCCTGCGGCTATCAGACTCAGCAGGGCAACTCTGCGAAATATCAAGGAGAATCTTTTCTGGGCTTTTATATATAATGTTATAGGTATACCACTTGCAGCCGGAGTTTATATAAAGCTTTTCGGCTGGCAGCTTGATCCGATGTTCGGAGCTGCGGCTATGAGCCTTTCGAGTTTCTGCGTAGTCACAAACGCTCTGCGGCTTAATCTTTTCGACCCGTATAATGCGAAAAGAGATAAGGAGTCTAAAGCTGCTCTGTCTGACGGAGCAGCCACGGCAAAAACAATATACATTGACGGAATGATGTGCGGACACTGTGAAACTGCCGTGAAGAAAGCTCTTGAGAGGATTTCCGGCGTAAAGAGTGCAGATGTCAGTCATGAGAAAGGGACTGCTGTTGTATCGTTATCAGCAGAAGTCGGGAATAAGATGCTGAAAAAAGCTATAGAGAACGCAGGATATACGGTAACGAGAATAACTTGACGCAAAGCCGTAATGTTCAGGGAGAATTAAGGGCACCTCTAAAAACCTGTCAAGAGGGGTTTTTAGAGGTACCCTTAAAGAATATTAGCCCAAGGGGGATCGTTACAGATCCTCCTCGGGCTATAAAATTCCATGCTATCTGTACGTGGCCCAGACGATTTTTTAGATTCCGTATGTGCTTCTGTACTCAAGCATTTTATCGAGATATTCCTTGCCGGGGACTATATCATTGCGTATTGCCTCGATGATATCCTCTATGTTCACGATAGAATATACCGTAATGCCAAAGTCTCGCTTGGCTTCCTGAACAGCAGAGAGCTCGCCTGTACCCTTTTCCATGCGGTCAACAGTGATGACCATACCTGAAACATCAACGTCCGCCGCAGCCCTGAGCTTAGGCAGAGTCTCTCTGAGGGCTTTTCCGGAAGTCATGACATCATCGATGATAAGCACCTTTTCACCGTTGGAAAGATTCTTTCCAACGAACATACCGCCCTCGCCGTGATCCTTTACCTCCTTGCGGTCGAAGCAATATGAAACGTCTATGCCGAATTTGTTGCTGAGCGCCACAACAGCTGATACAGCAAGCGGAATGCCCTTATATGCTGGACCAAAGAGAGTTTCTACAGGTATATTGTTATCATGTATGCATTCCGCATAATATTCTCCGAGCTTAGCAAGCTGAGCTCCTGTTTTGTAGTTTCCGCAGTTGATGAAATAAGGTGCTTTTCTGCCGCTTTTCAGCGTGAATTCACCAAATGTGAGAACACCGCAGTCCACCATAAATTTTATAAAGCTTTCTTTGTACGTCATTTTTTACCTCCGTAAAATTATTTTGTCACAAAAACGAAGCCGCAGAACGGACATCGCGGATAGTCGATATCCATTTCTTGTCCGCATTCCGGGCACGACTTTGAAGGGAGTACGTCAACGTTATCGTCAAGGTCAGAATTGAATCTGCCGACAAAGCCGCCTGTAGGCCGGGTTGCGGGGAACACGCCAACGAGCAGTCCGCAATCAGGGCAGTAATAGCCGAGCGTTGAATCCTGTGGAGTCTCGCAGTATTTCTGTCCGTCTTTGTACCATGCAGCCATAGGATATGCGTAATAGATACCCTTGTCAACGCTGTGCTGTTCCATTTTAAAATCGCCTTGTATCATAGGACGTCGGCATCTTCCGCATATCATACTAACAGCTCCTTTTCGTTAAGTATAATATATTATAACATAAGGGCTGCAAAAAAGCAAGGTGCGCGATCTAAATTAGTAATAACTATTCATTGTTTCGCGTGCTTTGTGCAAAAACATGATTATTTACAGATAGATACAAGAAAATTCTGCAATACCCTTGAAATTTTATAATTTACATGTTAAAATTAATTTATATAAAAAGAGAAAGCAGCAGGTGAGCTAATTGGAACAGAAAAAGATCGACAGGATAAACGAGCTTGCGCGCAAGGCAAAGGCTGAGGGACTTACGGAAGCTGAAAAGGAAGAACAGACCGAACTCAGAAATGAATACCGCGCGTCCGTAACGGGAAATCTTATGCAGCAGCTCGAGAATACATATATCATGACTCCGGACGGCAAGAAGCACAAGGTGGGTCACGGAGGTAAAAGATCATGACTAACGGAGAGCTTCTTGATATGGCAATAGCTGCCGCCAAGAATTCTTATAGCAAGTACTCGCGGTTTCGTGTGGGAGCAGCTCTTTTAACGGCAGACGGCAGAGTTTTCACGGGCTGCAATATCGAAAACGCCTCATACTCATTGACCAATTGTGCGGAGCGGACTGCCGTATTCAAGGCTGTCTCCGAGGGATGCACCGAATTCAGGGCAATAGCCATAGCGGGTAGTCCAAGTGACGATTTCACCAAGCCCTGCACTCCATGCGGAGCGTGCCTGCAAGTGCTTTCGGAGTTTTGCACGGGGGACTTCGTGATAGTGCTCTCGAATGGCTTTTTCCGGCTTTCGGATCTGCTTCCTAAGCGCTTTACCGAGGACAGCATGAAATGACAGAAATTGTGAGGATAACCGATAACAAGCGCAAATATATGGAGCTTTTGCTTCTTGCGGACGAGCAGGCGGAAATGATAGAAAAATACCTTGACAGGGGAGAGATGTTCGCGCTTATAAAGGATAGAGAGGTCTGTGCGGTGTGCGTGCTGACCGACGAGGGCGGCGGTGTCTGCGAACTGAAGAATATCGCGGTAAAACCTGAATTCCAGCGGCATGGTTATGGCAGACAGCTAATTGGATTTGCTGTGGAGCATTGCCGCGGCAGATACGCAAGACTCATTGTCGGCACGGGAGAAAGTCCGCTGACCGTACCTTTTTATGAGAACTGCGGCTTTGTGTACACTCACAGAGTCAGGGGCTTCTTTACCGAAAACTACGACCACCCTATTTATGAAGCGGGTGTTCTTCTAACAGATAAGGTTTATTTTGAAATGAAGCTGACGGAGGTTTGAATGTTAAGAGAAAAAATTGAAAAGCACCTGCTTTCCGTTCAAAAGCCCTCGCGCTACATCGGCGGCGAGGTCGGGAGCATTGTTAAGGACAAGTCAAAGGTAGACGTGCGGTTCGCGTTCTGCTTCCCCGATACATATGACATAGGAATGTCGCACCTCGGCATGAAGATACTTTACGCACTGAAAAACGCGAGGGATAATTACTGGTGCGAGCGCGTCTTTGCGCCCTCCGAGGACTTTGAGGCGATAATGCGCGAAAATGACATACCGCTTTATGCCCTTGAAAGTCTCGATCCGATAAAGGACTTCGACTTCATCGGCTTCACAATGCAATACGAGCTCTCCTATACGAATGTTCTGAATATGCTCGACCTTGCGGGCATACCGATATTTGCAAAGGACAGGACGGAGGAGCTTACGCAGATAGTCATTGCAGGTGGACCATGCGTATGCAATCCCGAGCCGCTTGCGGATTTTTTCGACCTTTTCGTGCTTGGCGAGGGCGAGGAGGTCAATCTTGAGATAATGGATCTTTACTGGGTGATGAAGCAGCAGGGAGCTTCGCGCCTTGATTTTCTCCGTAAAGCTGCGCAGATAGAAGGCGTTTATGTGCCGCAGTTCTATCATTTCTCCTACAAGGGTGACGGTAATATTTTAAGGGTAGAGACGACTGACGGAGCTCCGTCCATAGTCAGAAAGAGGATAATCAAGGACTTTGACAAGGTGTTCTACCCTGATAATTTTGTCGTGCCCTTTACCGAGATAGTCCACGACCGCGTTTCCGTTGAGGTACTGCGCGGCTGTATACGCGGCTGTCGTTTCTGTCAGGCGGGCTTTATATACCGCCCGTTTCGTGAAAAAAGCACAGATACGATAGTCGGTGAGACCAAGGCGCTCTGCGAAAACACGGGCTATGATGAGGTGTCGCTTGCATCGCTGAGTACGAGCGACCACTCGGACATCGACTCCATGCTCACGGAGCTGATAAACTATACTGCCGCCGAAAGAGTAAATCTTTCACTCCCGTCGCTGAGAATGGACAACTTTTCCGAGTCGCTCCTTGAAAAGATAAAGCGCGTTCGCAAAAGCGGACTCACCTTTGCTGCCGAGGGCGGAACACAGCGTCTGCGCGACGTAATAAATAAAAACGTCAGTGAAGAGGAGATAATGAAAACCTGCCGTATAGCCTTTGAGGGTGGCTATTCGACCGTGAAGCTCTACTTTATGATGGGACTTCCTACAGAGACCGATGAAGACATAGTGGGAATAGCGGAGCTTGCGCAGAGAGTCGTAGATCTTTTCTACAGTATAGATAACCGCCCTAAGGGAAAGGGCGGAGTGCAGGTTTCTGTGAGCTGCGCGACCTTCGTTCCCAAGCCGTTCACACCATTCCAGTTTGAGCCGCAGGATACGCAAGAGATGATAGAGCACAAGCAGCAGCTCCTTGTTTCATCGGTCAAGTCAAAGAAGATAAAGGTCAGCTGGCACGATCCGAACGTCAGCATACTTGAAGCTGTACTTGCAAAGGGTGACAGACGTCTTTGTCCTGTGGTATATACCGCGTGGAAGAAGGGCTGTAAGTTCGACAGCTGGAGCGAATATTACAAATTTGACAAATGGCTTGAGGCGTTCGAGGAGTGCGGAGTCGATCCTGCATTTTACGCAAACAGACGCTTTGATTATGACGAGATACTGCCTTGGGATCACCTTGACTATCTCGTTTCAAAGGAATTTTTTATCCGCGAGAACAAGCGCGCCCGAGCAGCGCAGACAACTCCGCATTGCCGACAGAGCTGCTCGGGCTGCGGAGTGAATATCAAGGTCGGGAGGGAATGCTTTGATAAAGCTTAGAGCAATATTTGAGAAAAAAGGACGCGCAAAATATATCTCTCACCTCGACCTGAACCGCTGTATGCTGAGGACGTTCAGGCGTTCGGGTCTGCCAATATGGTACACTGAGGGCTTCAATCCACACCCTTACTATTCATTTGCGTTAGCTCTTTCGCTCGGATATGAGAGCTCGTGTGAGGTACTCGACTTCAATCTGAATGAGGAGTTGCCGCTTGACGAGGTCAGGGAAAGGCTCAATGCTGTGATGCCTGAGGGTATGAGAGTGCTATCCGTTGCGGAACCGAGGCTGAAAATAACTGCTATTACCTCGGCGGAGTACAGCTTTTCTCTCAAAACTCCGTCGCCGAACGAGCTCTGTGCAGCTATTGAGCAGTTCCTGTCACAGGATAGCATACTCATAGATAAAAGGACAAAAAAGGGCATGAAGACAGTTGATATAAAGCCGGATATCGACGTAAGGAGCGTTTCGTGCACTGATGATTCAGTGGATATGTCCATGTGCCTGCCGGCGGGAACTCAGACGAATTACAATCCATCGCTGTTCATCGACGCGCTGAAAAGCTTTACTGAGCTGCACTTTGAGGCGGTAAATATATGCCGCACGGGAATTTTTTGCGAAAATAATGAAATTTTTTCATAAAAAACACTTGCAATTTCATTTAAAGTATGGTATAATATCAAAGCATTTGAGTTCCGTCTGCCCTTAAACGGCAGATGAGAGTTAATGCCGAAAGACATTAAATCGGATAGTCCGCTGCCTGAAAAGCCGATGATTCGGCGCTTGTACCAATGTACACTAATTGTTATGTTATTTCCTGTATCAGCCGAATGCTGAACGGCTTTTGCAGGACAGGTAAGAATGTTCGGAAATTTTAGGAGGAAATTAAAATGGATGCACTCAAACTGATCAGCGAATCAAGCATGAAGGAAAATGTTCCTGAATTCAACGTAGGTGATACCGTAAAGGTACACGTACAGATCAAGGAAGGCGACAAAAGCCGAATCCAGATCTTTGAGGGAACTGTTATCGCCAAGAAACACGGCGGTATCAACGAGACATTTACCGTAAGACGTGTTGCTCACGGCTGCGGTATCGAGAGAGTATTCCCCGTACATTCGCCTGCTGTTGACAAGGTTGAGGTCGTAAGACGCGGTAAAGTCCGCAGAGCTAAGCTCTATTACCTCAGAGACAGAGTCGGCAAGGCTGCTAAGGTCAAGGAACAGATCAGATAAACGATTGCTGAATGAGCTCAGGCGGCTGTGCTGCCTGACTCATCTCCTTTCCTTCGAGGGACTTAAAGTCCCTTTTTTGCTACATTTATCAAAATATAAATGCCACAGGGAAGATCTCCCTGTTATGCAGGAGGTATATTATGTCGGAAAATTTCGAAAACGAAAAGCTCGATGAAGATATAGCGCAGGAAAATACGTCTGTAAAGTCTGAAGAAGAACCGGTATCTGGCGAAGAGCAGAATACTCCCGCTGAAAGCACGGATACCTCTGAGGTATCGAAAAACATATTGACCGATATAGTCGATATAGTAGAATCAACTCTCATTACAGTATTTGTAATAGTTATGATATTTACTTATCTCCTGCACCCTGTCAATGTTGTGGGACATTCCATGGAGAATACTCTCTTTGACAGCGACAGGATATTTATGACGACTATATATACAGGAATATCCTACGGTGATATAGTAATCATAAACAACGACGCAGCATATCTGCTTGATGAGAACAATAACGTTGTCAAAAAGGACATCACCAATTCCAGACTTAATGAGTGTATTATAAAGCGAGTTATTGCAGAGCCCGGGCAAACGATTTCAATAGACGCTGCTACGGGAGATGTCAGCATTGACGGTACCGTCCTTGACGAGCCGTATATAAAAGAACTCACCAGAGGGACCGGAGTTTTTGAATATCCGCTCACTGTTCCTGAGGGATATTATTTCGTAATGGGCGATAACAGAAATAATTCTTCCGACAGTCGTGACGGAGATGTCGGCTTTATAAAAAAGGAGCAGATATACGGTAAGGCTGTTCTCAGATATTCACCACTCAAAGATTTCAAGTTTCTCTTTTTCAGTAAATGACCATGAAAAAGCTGCTTTCGGCCCTTTGTGAGTTTCTGGAAACAGCAATTATCTCGCTGTTTTCAGTCACAATGATATTTTCGATGCTTTTCAATATATCTGTTGTGGACGGAAGCTCAATGGAAGGAACTCTTTTGGCGGGCGATAGGTTTATAATGACTTCGTGGTATACGACCCCAAAACAGGGAGATATTGTTGTTATAAATGCCGAAAGGTCGGTGACTCTCGGGGCTGATGGAGAGCTTTCCGAGGGCAGCGGCATGAACCGCCTGATAGTAAAGCGCGTGATAGCAACGGAGGGGCAGACCGTGGACTTTGATTTCTCTAAAGGCATAGTTTATATTGACGGAGAGGTCTTTCACGAGTCCTACATAAGCGGACTAACCCATACCGATGAGGGTGCGTTCACCGACAGATACCCGATAACCGTTCCGAAGGGATATGTGTTTGTAATGGGCGATAACAGGCGAAATTCCCTTGACAGCCGCTCGTCGGAGCTGGGATTTGTCGATGAACATGACATATTGGGAAAGGCGCTGCTGCGCATATATCCAATGAGTAGCTTCGGCGGCTTGGAATAGCCGTCACAGACAGGAGGCAAGTGTGGAAAATACAGATATGAAGCAGATCCAGTGGTTCCCCGGACACATGGCTAAAACAAGGAGACTCATTGCAGCAAATCTGAAGCTTGTTGACGCGGTCACCGAGATAGTAGACGCAAGAGCACCGCTGAGCAGCCGCAACCCTGAGATGAACTCCATGACAAGAGGCAAGCCGAGGATAGTTCTGCTTAATAAATGCGACCTTGCTGACGAGAGAGCCACTCAGCTGTGGATAAATTATTTTAGGAAAAACGGCGCTGAAGCAATTGCCGTTGACTGCAAATCTGGAAAGGGACTGAAAAGCTTCCTGCCAGCCGTCAAGACCAAGGTGCTCAAAGAACTCATCGAAAAGCGCGAGCGCGGCGGAATGGTCGGAGCATCGGTGAGGCTGATGATAGTGGGGATACCGAACGTCGGGAAGTCCTCGCTGATAAACAGGCTCGCGGGCTCAAAGCGTGCAAAGGTCGAGGACAGACCCGGGGTCACGCGCACAAAACAGTGGGTCAAGCTCGACAGCAACACCGAGCTGCTTGATATGCCCGGAGTGCTCTGGCCTAAATTCGAGGATCAGGAGGCGGCGATACGCCTTGCATTCACGGGAGCAATAAGCGATGATATCCTCGATATCGAGACGCTTGCGATGAAGCTGCTGGTATATTTGAAAGAGAACTATCCGCAGTCTCTGACGGAGCGTTACAAAATAGAGGTGGATGCCGACGCCTCGGGACTTGAACTGCTTGAAGCTATCGGCAAAAAACGCGGAATGGTGATAGCGGGCGGCGAGATAAACACCGAACGAGCAGCGATAACGGTACTGGACGAGTTCAGGAGCGGCAAGCTGGGCAGGTTGACCTTAGAGCTTCCGCCAAAGGAGTAATTATGGCAAAGGCAGTGCTCCACAGGGAGCTTTTCGACTATGATTCACAGCTTCGTACGAAGTATCCTGTTATCTGCGGAGTCGATGAAGCGGGCAGAGGACCTCTTGCGGGGGATGTTTATGCTGCTGCGGTAATTCTGAGCGACGGCGTGCTGATAGACTATCTCAATGACAGCAAGAAGATATCCGAATCGCGCCGCGAGAAGCTATATGATGAGATAATCGAAAAAGCGGATGCCTACTGTATAGCGACCGCTTCTGTTGAGGAGATAGATACGTTAAACATTTTGCAAGCAGCATTGCTTGCGATGAAAAGAGCGGTCGAGGGACTTGGCATAGTGCCAGACCTTGCGCTCATCGACGGCAATAAACTCCCCGATATAAGCTGTGAGGCAAGATATGTAATAAAGGGAGACGCGACCTCCGCTTCAATTTCGGCTGCCTCGATACTTGCAAAGGTAGCCCGTGACCTCTACATGAGAGAGCTTGCGGAAAAATATCCGCATTATGCTTTTGAAAAGCACAAGGGCTACGGCACGAAGCTCCACTATCAAATGCTTGAAAAATACGGCATATCGGACGTTCACAGGAAGACATTCTTGAAAAAACTCTATGAAAAACAGTGAGATAGGAAAACTCGGAGAGGATAGCGTGTGCGCATATCTGACCGAGAGAGGATATACGATCTCTGCGCGTAATTATCGCATAAAAGGCGGAGAGATAGATATAATTGCCGAAAACGGCGAATATATAGCATTTGTGGAAGTAAAAACTCGCAAGCCGCAAAGTCTCGTAAGCGGTTTTGAAGCCGTGACCAAACGAAAAAAAGGGCTCGTTATACGGGCTGCAAGCGATTATTGCTGTAAACACCCGACTATTTTACAGCCGCGCTTCGACGTTGCACAGGTCATTGTTGACGCAGGCAGGGTGATCGGCATTGATTATATAACAAACGCCTATGACACAACAGGCTATAACTACATTTTCTGAAGGGTGATATTATGTTTTATAACAGCACAAGAAACAGCGATGTAAAGGTAAACAGCGCTCAGGCTATCACGCAGGGCATTTCTGCCGACGGCGGGCTCTTTGTCCCCGAGGAGATACCCGTTCTTACTCCAGATGAGATAAAGGCTGTCGGCGAGATGAAGTATGCCGACAAGGCAGCTTTTGTTTTCTCGAAGTTCCTTACCGACTTTACCGAGGCGGAGATACACTACTGCACCGACAATGCTTACAGCACGAAGAATTTCGAGACCGAGAGCATTGCTGAGATAGCGCATCTCTTCGACGGCACATATATGCTCGAGCTCTGGCACGGACCGACCTGTGCATTCAAGGATATGGCACTTCAGATACTGCCGTATTTTCTTACTACCTCGGCAAAGAAAATAAACCTTGACAAGAAGATAGTTATACTTGTTGCCACCTCTGGCGATACGGGCAAGGCGGCTCTCGAGGGCTTCAAGAACGTTGAGGGAACATCTATCCTTGTATTCTATCCCGAGGACGGAGTCAGCCCAATGCAGAAGCGTCAGATGAAGACTCAGGAGGGGGATAATGTAGGTGTTTGCGCTCTTAAAGGCAATTTCGACGACTGCCAGAACGGAGTAAAAGCTATCTTCACGGATAGCGAGGTCAAAAAGGCGCTTGACGATAATGGCATGATGTTTTCGAGCGCGAACTCGATCAACTGGGGCAGACTAGTTCCGCAGATAGTTTACTACATCTCGGCTTATGCAGAACTTGTAAAGGACGGGGAGATAGCTCTTGGCGACAAGGTGAACATCGTTGTCCCCACAGGTAATTTTGGAAATATCCTCGCGGCTTATTACGCTAAGCACATGGGCATTCCTGTAAACAAGCTTATCTGTGCTTCAAATATCAACAATGTCCTCACTGACTTCATAAATACAGGCGTTTACGACAGGAACAGACAATTCTATGCAACTGTTTCGCCCTCTATGGATATTCTCATTTCGAGTAACCTTGAAAGACTTCTGTACATTATGACAGACAAGAACGACAAGCTCATCAATGAGTGGTTCGGCAAACTTGCCGCCGAGGGTAAATATGAGGTCTCCGACGATGTAAAGGCGAAACTGCTTGATGAGTTCAGCGCAGGCTACTGCGACGATGAGCATACTAAAGCTGCGATACACGAGATATATGAAAAATATTCCTATACCTGCGACACTCATACCGCTGTAGCAGTAAAGGTATATGAGGATTACAAGAAGTCAACGGGAGATACTACAAAGACTATTATAGCTTCCACTGCGAGTCCTTATAAGTTCAGCGCGGCTGTGCTCGAAGCTCTTGAGGGAAAAAATTCCGATATCAGCGAATATGACAAGGTAGACCGCATTGCAGAGCTCTCAAAGCTGCCTGTTCCCGCAGCTCTTGCTGACCTGAAGAACAAGCCCGAGCGATTTGACGATGTTATAGGCAAGGATGACCAGAAAGCCTATGTTCTTGGTACTCTGGGAATTTAAAATATGAGTCTGTACGTTTTGGCGGATTTGCACTTGTGCTTCGGAGATCCCGCAAAGACAATGAGTATATTTGCGGGGTGGACTGACTATCAGGAGCTTATAGAGAAAAATTGGACAGAGCTCGTCCGCGATGAGGACACTATCGTTCTCCCGGGAGATATCTCTTGGGGAATGTCCTTAAGCGGAGCAGCTGCGGACTTTCGGTTCATCGAATCTCTTCCCGGTACTAAGATAATCATCAAGGGAAACCACGATTACTGGTGGACTACAAAGAAGAAGATGGAGGAATTTCTCGCCTCCGAGGGCTGTGAGTCAATAAAGATACTGCACAATAACCATTACCGCTATGGAGAGTACGGTATCTGTGGGACAAGAGGCTGGGTCAATGGCACCGATACTAAGGACGAGCAGGACGAAAAGGTGCTGCGACGCGAGGTGCAGCGGCTCGAGACCTCTATACAGTCCGCCTTAAAAGAAAAGCTTACACCGATAGTATTTCTGCATTATCCGCCCATTTTCGGCACAAATTTCAATTACGACATTCTTGACGTGCTGTACAAGTACGATATAAAGGAATGCTATTATGGACATATCCATGGAAGATCGGCGCATGAGCTGTGCGTGAAAAATACATATGACGGGATAAATTTCCATCTTATCGCGGGTGATTATCTACAATTTGTTCCTGAAAAAGTAATGTGATTTGTGCATAATGCAGAAGTGAAAAAAATCTATAGAAAAAATTTTTTAAATGTGGTATAATATACCAAGTATGTTATATAAATAATGGAGGACGTATTTATCATGAGTTTAAAATCATCAACAAAAACAGATGTGAACACTACAGAGCTGGTAATTTCTATCGATTCCGAGGCTTTTGAGGCAGCCGTTGAAAAGGAGTATCAGCGTCAGAAAAAGAATATCCAGATAAAAGGTTTCAGAAAGGGTAAGGTTTCCCGTAAGCTTGCTGAAAAAGAGTTCGGCGAAGGTGCATTCTATGAGGGAGCTATCAACGCGCTCCTCGGACCCGAGATCGATGCCGCAGTTAAGGAGACTGGGCTTGTTCTCGTTGACAGACCTAATGTTGAGGTAACTTCCATTGATAAGGCAGAGGGCGTTGAGCTCAAGGCAGTTTGCGTAACTAAGCCTGAAATAGAGATCTCCGATTACAAGGGTATAAAGGCTCCCAAGGAGATCAAGGAGATAACCGAGGACGATATCAACAATCAGATAGATATTATCAGAAAGAAGAATGCACGTATCGTTTCCGTTGATGACAGAGCAGCTCAGCTCGGCGATGAGGTCATCATTGACTTCGAGGGCTTCTTCGGAAACGAGCCTTTCGAGGGCGGCAAGGGTGAGGATCACCCCTTAAAGCTCGGCAGCGGACAGTTCATTCCCGGTTTTGAGGATCAGATCGCAGGTCATAACATCGGCGATGAATTCGACGTTACAGTTACTTTCCCCGAGGATTATCAGATGACTGATTATGCCGGCAAGGAGGCTGTTTTCAAGTGCAAGCTCAAGGCCATCAGCTATGAGGAGCTTCCTGAGATCAACGATGATCTCGTAAAGGACGCTACAGAGTTTGATACAGTTGAAGAATACAGAGCAGATATCAAGGAGAAGCTTGAGGAGGCTGCTGTAAATCAGGCTGACTCTGCTTTTGAAAACGCTCTTATGAACGCTCTTATTGAGAAGGTAGAAGCTCCTATCCCGAATTGTATGTTCGAGCAGAGAATAGACGCCCTCATGCGTTCATTCGAGCAGCAGCTCCAGCAGCAGGGTATGGATCTCAAGCTCTACTTCCAGTACACAGGTATGGACACAGATTCATTCAGAGAGACATACCGCGACAGAGCAGTAAATGAAGTAAAGCTCAGACTTGCTCTTGAGAAGATCGCAGAGCTTGAGAATATCGAGCCTTCAGAGGATGATATCAACAATGGTCTTGCAGATGTTGCGGCGGCTAATAATATGGACGTTGAAACCGTAAAGAGATTTATTCCTCTTCAGGATTATATCGAAGATCTTAGAGTACAGAAGGCAGTTGATATCGTTAAGGAAAATGCTGTGGTAGATAATAGTTCTGTTGAAGAAAAGGCTGAATAATCATATTTTACTTATAATGTTGTCCCGCAGCTTATTGTGGGACAACTGTTTTTAAAGAAAGGGCGATGAAAAATGAGTAGTTTAGTACCTTATGTCGTTGAACAGACAAGCAGAGGCGAAAGATCATATGATATTTTCTCCAGACTGCTTAACGACAGAATAATTATGCTTTCCGATCAGGTAAATGATACCACGGCAAGCCTTGTAGTTGCACAGCTTCTATATCTTGAAAGTCAGGATACCGAAAAAGACATTTCACTGTATATCAACAGTCCCGGGGGCTCAATAACTTCGGGCATGGCAATCTATGATACCATGCAGTATATCAAGTGTGATGTTTCCACGATATGCATAGGTATGGCAGCTTCTATGGGAGCATTTCTCCTTGCCGCCGGCACAAAAGGCAAGCGTTTCGCACTGCCCAACAGTGAGATAATGATACACCAGCCCCTTATCTCTGGCGGCTTATCCGGACAGTGTACAGACATCAAGATACACTCCGATCATCTGGTAAGAATACGTCAGAGAATGAATGAAATGCTCTCCGCCAACACCGGAAAGCCCCTTGAACAGGTTCAGCAGGACACCGAGCGCGATAATTACATGACCGCTCAGGAAGCCCTCGAATACGGTCTTATAGACAAGGTCATAGAAAAAAGGTAGGTTTTTTAAATGGCTGAAACTTTTAAATCGTGCAGCTTCTGCGGAAAAGGCGAAAACCGCGTACACAGTATGTTTTCCGCCGGAACTGCAAATATATGCGATGAATGTGTATGCTATTGCTATGAAATGCTTTATGGTCCCGGGATAGCCAAGGCTCACCGCAAGGCTGCAAAGACAGAAACAGAAGGTGATCTTTCTTCAATGAAGCTTTTGAAGCCCGTGGAGATAAAGACTTTTCTTGACGAATATGTCATCGGGCAGGACGACGCGAAAATATCTCTTGCAGTAGCCGTTTACAATCACTATAAGCGCATAATGAGTCAGGACACCGAAAAGGACGAAAAGGACAGCGACGGCGTAGAGCTGCAGAAGAGCAATGTGCTGCTTCTCGGTCCTACCGGAGTCGGAAAGACCTTCCTCGCACAGACACTTGCGAAGCTGCTGAATGTACCGTTCGCTATTGCAGATGCAACGACTATAACCGAAGCAGGCTATGTCGGTGACGATGTTGAGAACGTACTCCTGCGCCTCATTCAGGCAGCGGATTTTGATATCAAGGCAGCGGAGCGCGGTATAATCTACATCGACGAGATAGATAAAATAGCAAGGAAGTCCGAGAACACTTCGCTTACCCGAGATGTAAGCGGTGAAGGCGTTCAACAGGCTCTTCTCAAGATAATCGAGGGAACTGTTTCGAATGTTCCTCCTCAAGGGGGCAGAAAGCACCCCAATCAGGAGGTCATTCAGATAAATACTAAGAATATTCTGTTTATCTGCGGCGGAGCTTTCGACGGACTTGAGCGTCAGATACAGAAGCGTATAGGCAAAGCGCCTATCGGCTTCGGCGGAGAAATAAAGTCCCACACCGAGGAAAAGGACAATATCTTCAAAAAGGTTATTCCTAAGGATCTCGTAAAATTCGGCATGGTGCCCGAATTTGTCGGAAGACTTCCTGTAATTTCAGTTCTTGAGGAGCTTGATGAAGCTTCGCTTGTAAGAATACTTACAGAGCCGAAAAATGCGCTTATCAAGCAGTACAAGAAGCTTTTCCACTACGATGATATCGAGCTCGAAATAGAGGACGACGCTCTCATCGAGATAGCCAAAAAGGCTATCTCCCAGAAAACGGGAGCTCGCGGGCTGCGTTCTATACTCGAGGGTATATTAAAGCAGACTATGTTTGCTGTACCATCTGACGGAAGCATTGCAAAGGTCACAGTCACAGCTGACTGCGTTATAAACAATACGCAGCCTGTTATTATAAACAGACGCAATAAGGCAGTCACACTGGCACAATAATTAAGATATCAGCGGAGAGCTTCCGGGAGGAGTTCTCCGCATTTGGTTATGTGAGATCAATTATGACAAATAATTTCAGAAAAAAATATATAGGCAATCGTTTATTTTACAAGAATGTTCTCGGCATAGTAGTTCCTATGATATTGCAGAATTTGGTTACAAATTTCGTCAGTATGATAGATAATATAATGGTCGGACAAACCGGAACTGAACAGATGAACGGTGTTTCTATCGTAAATCAGTTCATATTTATTTTCAATATCACGATATTCGGAGCAGTTTCGGGTCCCGGAATATTTGGTGCACAGTTTTTTGGAAAAGGTGACAGCGAAGGGCAGAAATACACATTCCGTTTCAGATTGATAATATGTACACTGATAATAGCGATAGCAGGCATTGTATTCTGTGCCTTCAATTCACAGCTGATCTCGCTGTACATCAGCAAGAATGATGATCCTATGCAGATCGCTAAAACACTCCGATACGGCAAACGATACATGGAGATAATGCTCATAGGACTTTTTCCGTTCGGTGTCGGACAGGCATATGCGAGCGTTATCAGAGAATGCGGAGAAACAAAGATCCCCATGATCGGAGCAATGTCTGCGGTGGGTGTAAATCTGATACTTGATTATGGGCTTATCTTCGGCAAGCTTGGAATGCCGCAAATGGGAGTTTCAGGAGCTGCTATAGCTACAGTGGTTTCAAAATTTATTGAAGCAGTGATAATAATCATATGGGCACACAAACATACGGAGCGCAATAGATATATAACGGGGCTTTACAGGGGCTTTAAGATACCGAAACAGCTCATGATTGATATGATAAAAAAGGGGCTTCCTCTTCTGATGAATGAGTTTCTGTGGGTAGCCGGAATGTCTGTCATTGCCCAGTGCTATTCCGTGAGGGGACTCGATGTCGTTGCGGCAAGGAATATAGCATCTACTCTTACAAACCTGTTTTCTGCCGTATATATCCAAATGGGAGCGGCGATCGCAATAATTGTCGGTGCGCGTCTCGGAGCGGGCAGGCTTAGCGAGGCGAGGGACATTGATAACAAACTGCTATTTTTCGCAGTTGCTTGTTCTGCGGGTGCTGCTGTTGTTTCGCTGCCTTTTGCTATATTTTTTCCAAATCTGTATAATACTGATGAAAACATAAAGTTGCTCGCCGCGTATATGATAATCATACAGGCTGCGGCAATGCCCCTGTGGTCTTACACAAATGCCTGTTATTTCACACTCAGGAGCGGCGGCAGGACGGGTATAACGTTTCTGTTTGATTTTGGTTTTACATGGCTGATAATGATACCGCTTGGATTTGCACTGGTATATCTGACGAATTTAAGTATTTATGTAATTTTCGCAGCAGTTACCCTTTCTGAGATCATAAAAGTATTCATTGGATATTTTATGGTTCGCAGCGATATCTGGATCAATAATATCGTAGATGATGACCTTGCGCAGAATTAAACCGTGCGGCATCCGGGAGCTCTCCGGTTGCCGCACGGTTTTTACTCAGACAAAGCTAAAATGTCTTTAATTTCAGCATCCGCATCCGCATCCGTTGTTGCCGCCGCAATCATTGTCGTTGCCGCAGCCGTTGCAGAGAATGAGGAAGAGAAGTATCAGAAGAATGATACACCAGCAGTTATTTCCTCCGAAGCATGAATTACACATAAAGAACATCTCCTTAAATATGAATGTATTTGAAGCGCTTTCTGCGTTTCATAGTACATAGTATGCTGCGGCTAAAATTGTGTTACAAAATTTTGCAGCATTTGCACTTTCGACTGTTATCGCACGAAAATAGTGGCATAATATTATCAGATGATATTGAGGAGGGTGCGATAATGATAAATTCGGAAAAATTCACTAAGAAGTCTATAAGAATAATAGAGGGGGCCGTAGAGCTTGCTTCAGAGCTTGGTCACACATATGTTGGCAGCGAGCATATCCTGCTTTCCATGACCAATGACGGTTCAACAGGCGCCGCAGAGATACTGATAGAGAACGGAGTTGCTTATGACGAGCTTCGTGCTGAGATAATCCAGCTTGTTGGACAGGGGACTCCTTCCATTCTGAATCAGAGATTTTTTACGACAGCTACCAAAAGAATACTTGAGGTATCATATTCAATAGCGATGAGTCTAAAGAAGAAACAGTCTGCTCCTGAACATATATTAGCAGCAATGATAAGAGAGTCTTCATGCAGCGCCTGTACAATAATCAAAAAAATAGGCGGAGATCTTACCGGTATATGTGACGGACTCAACATACTTGATTCCACTGAAATAAGAGAAGAGCTCTATAATTCTATAAAGCCGAAGATGTCACATCTTCCTAATCTGTTCAGATACGGCAAGAACCTCACTGATATCTCACTGATAAAAAAGAACGACCCCCTAATAGGCAGAAGCAAGGAGATTGAACGAGTCTTGCAGGTGCTTTCGCGGCGCACCAAGAACAACCCCTGCCTGATAGGTGAGGCAGGGGTCGGTAAGACAGCCATTGTCGAGGGAGTAGCAGAGCTTTTTATGCGAAATTTAGTACCTGATACGCTGAAAAACAAGTTTATTTTCTCCCTTGATTTTACATCACTGCTCTCAGGTGCAAAGTATAGGGGAGACTTTGAGGAGAGAGTGAAAGCATGCCTTGAAGAAGCTGTAAATGCAGGAAACATTATTCTTTTTATAGACGAGATACACACTATAGTCGGAGCCGGGGCGGCTGAAGGAGCTATTGATGCCGCTAATATAATGAAGCCTCAGCTCGCAAGGGGAGAACTGCAAGTAATAGGTGCAACAACTTATGATGAATTCAGAAAGACGATAGAAAAGGATTCGGCTCTTGAAAGACGTTTTCAGCCTATCAATGTAAACGAGCCGGATAAGGAAAGCTGCATTAAGATAATAAAAGGGCTTAAAAGCAATTATGAAGCATTTCATAATGTAGAAATAAGCGATGAAGTAATAGCTCTTTCTGTTAATATGTCAGTGAGATATGTTTCAGAGAGATTTTTACCCGATAAAGCGATAGATGTACTCGATGAAGCCTGTGCCTGTGCGAAGATAAGACATAATTCCGGCATTCTCACAAAGGATTCGAGCTATATAGATGTTAATGGTTCGGGGATCAGTCTTGGCAAGCTGAGTAAATCAATATCCCCAAAGAGTCCCGCTGTTGTTCTGGAAGAGGACATTATTTCAGTAATATCCATGAAAACAGGCATACCGCTTAACAAGATAACGATAGAGGAAGCTGAAAGACTTAGCTCTCTTGAAAAAAAACTGTCGCAAAGGGTAGTGGGGCACGAGTATGCTGTTACAAAGGTAACGAATGCCATCTGCCGTGCGAAATCAGGATTGCGTGAAAATGATCGTCCAACCGCCTCGTTCCTATTCGCCGGACCTACAGGGGTGGGAAAGACCGAACTTGCAAAAGCTCTTGCGGACTGTATGTTCAACTCTGAGAATAATTTAATAAGAGTAGATATGTCAGAGTATATGGAAAAGCACTCTGTCTCTAAGCTTATAGGAGCTCCGCCCGGATATGCAGGCTATGATGACAGCAGTAAGAATTTATGCGAAAAAATAAGGCGAAATCCCTATTCGATCGTGCTGTTTGATGAGATAGAAAAGGCGGATATAGAAGTTCTCAATATCCTGCTGCAAATACTCGACGATGGGATATTGACTGATTCTTCAATGAGGAAGGTAAGCTTTCGCAACTGTATCATTATTATGACATCAAATGTTGGTGCAGGCGAGCTTACAGGCAGGTCTGCACTCGGGTTCACCGAGGAAACTGACAAAGCGGGAGAAGAGCGCGTTATATCGCGCCTGCGCAGTCACTTTGCACCAGAGTTCATAAATAGGATAGATGAGATCGTGGTTTTCCGCAAGCTTGGGGAAAGCGATCTTGTAAAAATAAGCCGTATTGCTCTGGATAACCTGAAAAAAAGGGCGAAAAGCCTCGGTATCGAACTCAGTTACTCGCCTGAGGTGATAAAGGCAGTCGCCGGTGCAAAGGAGACTGACAAATACGGTGCGCGTCCGATAAAGCGCCGTGTAACCGAGCTTATTGAGAACGAGCTCGCGCAGATGATAGTAAACTCCAAGCTATGTAACGGCGAGCGAGTTCGGGTAGACATGGATAACGATAAAATATGTATTTCAAAAAGCGTGGCGGTGTGAAAGTAAGGGCGGACAAAGGGGAGCCCCCTTTGGCGGAACGTGACATAAAATTACCGAGCCCATACATTCAGGCTCGGTAACCCACTTTTTCCGTTAAGAGAAGCGACCTAATGTCCGCCCTGTGTTTATGTTTTTCGGGGACGCTGTCCCAGCACCCCTGTCAAAGGGACGTATGTCCCTTTGGAATACCATTCTGCGCTTTCGCTTGTAAACTCGCTCAATTTGTACGAGGCGGGAAGCCGCTCTACGCTGAGAAGCTTAAATTTATCTTACTTCGAGGTCGCAGAGATCGATAATGGGGTAATTCTGCGTGTTGTTTTCATTGATTATCATCCAGCTCTGCTGATCCATGCAAAGATACAGGTTTCCGAGATAACTGTCGGGAACTAAATAAGCAACCTTTACTTCTGCGGACCCGCCGACCGGGATATCGACCGAGTTTTTCGTGGACTTGTTAGGCGACCAGAATGAGAAGTGTCCGCCTCCAAAATAATCGCGAAGTTCAAAGAGTGAATCTACGGCTCGCAGTCCGTCCTCGGAGGTGTAGACATCGGTCGGAGTGTCGTTTACCAGAGTGAAAAGGGAGTTGCTTATGCAGCCTGCAATGCTGTTGTCGTAGGTGATATCGGTGTCGCTGATATTGGTGTAAGTGAAGTCCACAACGACCACGTTCATGTGCTGTGTTTCGGTGCGCACGACCTCGTCAATAGTGTTTATGGTATCGCCGATGCTTGTCCAGTTGCATTCGTCATATATCTGTCCGTCATCGCTGAGATAGCCGCTGTAATCGCACTCCTGTCCTATAGCGTCTGTCGTTATACCGTCAAAATTATACTGCACCCATGCGTCGTTTACTGTTATTCGGAGACTGTCGTCAATGTAGGAATTTGTGAACGAATCGCCGATAGTGTAGAGAGTGAGCCCGTCTCTGCCGATAGCCGACGGTTCGCGCTCGGTATACACCGTATCATCCTGCACAGTCCTGTCCTCCCATTCCCAAGCGAGTTCATTCGTATCGGTCGGCACGAGCTTTATTCCCTCGACGATAGTTCTTAACTCGTCCTCGCTGATATCATCAGTTAGGTAAATGTTTGAAGCAAACCTTGTGCCGTTGTAAAAAACGTATGCCATTCTGCCGAAATTATTGCTGTCGGGCGTTTCAAAGTCGAGCGTCGTCCTGTTTAATATGATAACTTTCTTGTCGTCTACAGTGTACTCCTCAACTGAGGTGATGTTGTTCTGATACTCTACAAGGTCAGTACCGCGGGGAATGTGCATAAGTGTTATCGTAATATTTCCTCCGGCGGGAGTATCATAATTGTGTTTTGGGTCATTTGATTTTACGTATCCATCGGGGATATTGTCAAGCTGTATGGTGTAATACTGCTGGTCGTCGGTATCGGGGGAGAATCTCACGCAATACCGATATGCATTGGTCTGAATAAGATTTTCCGAGAGCACCTTTCCCTCTGGCTCTGTTGATTCTTCGGGAGCAGTTTCGTTCTCTGTCGTATTAATAACTGAGATCTGCTCGTTTCCTTCCTCTATGGAGGACTTCTTTTGCTGCATTGACAGCGTTACGGGAACGGCGATGATTATTGCAGCGGCAACCGCTGTCATTCCGACTGTCCTCCATTTAGAAATATAATTCCTGTTTTTCATAAAAACACCTCTTTGAATTGCTTCCTTTTTTATATCATAATTTGCGGAGAACTGGTGAGTTATATCTGAAGAAAAGGCTTCCTCAATTATTTTGTTCCATTCCTTTGTGCTTGGGAGTTTTCTATTTTTCACCTTTAATTTCTCCTTTCATTCTTATCAGGCGTTTTTTAATACGTTCAAAACGCTTACGGACATTAGCTTCGGTCAGTGATAACGACGCAGCGACCTCTCGCCATGACATCTCCTCATTGCATCGCAAATTAACTATCATGCGATCGGTCTCGCTGAGATCACAAAGCATATTCTTTATTATACTGATGTTCTCTTGTTTGATGATAATTTCTTCGATATTCTGCTTGTTGTCAGGAATTTGGATAATATTCTCGTCGATAGGCATTTCTCTTTGCAATAATCGGCTGTTCCTTCGGTAACAGTTAATGGAGGTATTCTTGATAGTGCTTACCATATATCGCTTGGTTTTTTCGCTTTCAGGAATTTTAATTCTTCCGAGCTTGGAGATAATGCGCATGAATGCCTCTGAAACTGCGTCTTCTGCCATTTCATTATTCTTTAAGATCACAAACGCTATCCGAAACATAGGCTGCTCATAAATTTCATAGAGCTTTTTTAATTTATCGGAATCATCATTTGTCATGTTATCACTTCCTTTAAGACGTCTCATATAATATAACAATTCTGATGTTCGCTTTGTGACAAGAGTGAAGAAAAATTATCAGAAAGATTTTCTAAATGTAGTCGTTGAAAAGATATGGCAAAAAATTACCGAACCCATATTTTAGGTTCGGCAGCAAACAATTCTATTAAGAAAGGCACATTAAGCAGAATATTACAGTCCTGAGAGGTCAAATTCCGGAACATATTCCTCTGAAGCAGAGGATCTTTGCTGTGTAAATCCATTAAGACCGAGTTCACAGGCATAATTTACAACACTGTTGTATTCCATTTTTGTTACTCTGCGTTTGAGTTCGGGAAACTTGCCGTCAATAAAGTCAAACGGAGTGTATTGATTCATAATACTGACCAGAACTTTGTCGGGAGATGTATTTTCAGCAATCCAGCCTATTATCTTCATCGAGTCGCGTCGATGAGAGGGGAGCACAAGATGACGTATTATCGTGCCTTTTACAAGACCGCCATCATCATTATATTTGATAGTTCCTACCTGATCTGTCATGGCGCCAACGGCTTTAGAAGTATATTCAAAATAATCGGGTGCATTCGAGTAGCGTGCTGAGATCTCAGGAGAAAAATACTTTATATCCGGGAGATAAACGTCGATGTAACCGTTTAGTGCAGCAATAGTTTCTGCACGCTCATAACCTCCGGTATTGTAGACTATCGGAACTATCAGGCGATGCTTTACGAGGTCGAGAGCGGTTATAATATCCGGAAGAAAGTGGGTAGGAGTCACAAGCTCTATATTGTCTGCGCCTTTGTCCTGCAAATCGAGAAATACGTCTGCGAGCCTTCGGGGAGTAAGTTCAACTCCGAAATGCTTGCTGCTGATAGTGTTGTTCTGACAATAAACGCAGTGTAGGCTACAACCCGAGAAAAAGACCGTACCTGCGCCATTTTTGTAAGAAATACAAGGCTCCTCCCATTTGTGGAGAGAAGCCTTTGCGGCGTATAAAGAAGCTCCGTATCCGCAATATCCCGGCTTAACTGTTCTGTTTATCCTGCAAAGTCTTGGGCATAACGTACAGGAGCTATAGATATCGGAATTCATATCAATAGCCAAGCTCCTCGCCGACTATAATGACTTTTATTCGGTCCTTATGTCGCTGATGTGCGGAAATAAGGTAGTTGCAGCATATTCTTGAATCGCCTGAGCAGCCATCATAGATCTGCCTGTCCGCCTTGTTGAGTGAAACACATTCGCCCTTTTCTGCACAATAGGTCTTACAGTCGAGACGCACACAGTTAGGCGGAGCAGCCTCGCGCTTCACGCGGATCTCTGCTTCATCGAGGTCTCTTACTATCTTATTATATCCTGCTATAATGATAACAGAATCAGGACCATAGGCGATAGCGGCTATTCGGTTACTGTTTCCGTCCACATTATAGAGAACTCCGTCTTCTGTTATAGCATTTGAGCTTGATATATATACATCGGCAGAGAAAGCCGACCTGTAGATCTTCTTTACATCTTCGGGAGTTTCTGCCTTTGAGCGATCAAGATAATTGTATTTAGGTGATGTTATAAGCTCTGTGAGACCGCATTCATTGAGCGACATAGTTCCTCCGTTAGTGATAACATCGCCTTCCTTGATGATATCTTTTACAACAGAACAGACGTCAGCGCAGGTGGGTGCGTAGTAAAATTCCATATTATTCTTTTTTATGGCTTCACCGGTTTTCATTATCCTTTTTTCTATTATAGCTTTTTTATTGTTATCCATATATTTACACTCCTTAAAAGGGACGCCGAAGCGTCCCTTATTTTATATTTTATTCGATATCCGGCTCGAGAACAGCATATTTACCGTCATCACGAAGATAAACAACATTTATCTGACCGGTCTGAGCATTGATGAACATGAAGAATTCATGGCTGAGAAGATTCATCTGAAGGATAGCTTCTTCAACGTCCATAGGACGCATCTTGAATTTTTTATGCTTGATTATCTCATAATCGGGTGCTTCATCAACGGGTTCTGCAAAAGAATCCTTGAAAGCAGTATCCTTGAGTTTCTTTTCGATCTTAGTTTTATTTTTACGTATCTGCCTTATGATCTTATCTATAGCGTCATCAAGAGCTACATTTTTATCCTCTGCTGAACGCTCCGCACGGTAGATCATGCTGTTATATTTTACCGTAAGCTCGAGAATAATATTATTCTTTACCTCGGACATTACGATTTTTGCATCTGCTTCATCACCAAAAAATTTACTGAGCTTTGAGTTGATCTTTGATTCAGCGTATTCTGTGAAGTTCTGAGGGATCTGCATTTTCTTAGCTGTGATTGTGATTTTCATAGTAGTCCTCCTTTAAGCTTTGAGAAAGCAAAGCATTAAATTTATAGTTATATTATACCATATAGTTGTATGATTTACAAGCTGTTTTTGTGAAATTCGTACATAATGCACAAATTATGTCTTTTGATTTAGCTATTGTGCTGATTCAAGCTCACTGATATAATGAATCCAGCATTATCTTGGTGATCTGCTCTGTAGTGACTAAACTGCTGCTTTTATCTTCAATAAGAATACAGAACGCAATAGGGAAGTTCTGATCATCTACAAATCCGACAAGGAGTGAATTTTCCGTATTGTTATCGTCTACCTGAGCTGTGCCGCTTTTTACGCCTACAGTATATCCACTTATAGAATACGTGTACTGATCGGCACCGTTGGTAAGAAGTATCTGCTTTATTGCAGAAGCTGAGTCTTGCGAAAAAAGCTGTTTACTGTAGGTGGTCTTATCAGTCTGAACGACCTTACCGTTGACGTCAGTAATATAGTTTATAAGGTGAGGCATAGTCATTTTTCCGTTTTCGTTCGCTATAGCACTCTGCCACATCATAAGCTGGATAGGGCTGACTAAAGTGTCTCCCTGACCAATGCAGCCCCACTGTGTCTGGAATTCATACGAGTCATTAAGAGTTGTAGAAGCGGTCTCGCACTGTATTCCGTCGATATCTATGTACGTCGGATCAGCTCCATTGAGCGAGTAGCCAAGCTTTTCGTAGACATTTTTTACCTTATTAAGCGGCATATCGTTGTCTTCTATGAGCTGGGCAAAGAAAGGGTTGCAGCTATTTTCTACAGCTTGCTGGATATTTTGCGTTCCATGTCCATAGACGTTATGGCAGTCAATGATATCACCGGTCTTATTAGTGTATTTTCCGCTGCAGGTAAAGGTTTTTGAGTATAGTTTGTCGGCACCCATTATCTCAAGAGCTGCAATAACTGTAGAGACCTTCTGAGTAGAGCCCGGAACTGTTCCGTATAGTGTCTTTGATATGAGCGTGCCGGATTCAAAGCTGTCAATGTTCGCGTAGCCATTTGTTACATCAATTGAGGGAAGGCTTGTGCAGATAAGTATCTCTCCCGTTTTATAGTTATATGCAACAGCGCATCCTTTCTGGGAACCATATGCATTATAAACTGCGCGGTTTGCTTCGTGATCGAGCGTGGTATATATCGCAGCTTTTCCGCCTTCGCTTATAAGTCCTGATGAAAAACTGTAGTTATTGAGCTTGTCGATGTTCTGTGCAACGAGGGTATTGGTCATCTGTCCTTTATCATCTCCTATGAGGTTGCCAACATCTATGAAGTAATTGTCGGGGTATGCATTGGTGTCTGAGCCGTCAAAGAGGACATCACCGTTTCTATCATACACGATACCAAGCTCATGATTATCAGAATTCATCATATAAAAAGCCGATTCGCGCTGGATCTTGAATACAAGCACTGACATACCTATAATGAATAAGACTGCAAAAAGGCTTATAATATGCTGACAGCGTCTGATACTTTTCATGTTGCAGCCCTCCTTGCAGAAGCGGTATTTTGATTCCTTGGCTTTTCAGAGATAGGAAATGCGGGGGACTGTCCGGCAATTATCATACCGGCCATAAAACCGCTTACCATAAGTGAACTTCCTCCTGCTGAAATAAAAGGTATCGTAACTCCGGTAAAGGGTATGAGATTGCACGAACCGAATATATTCAGCGCCATTTGTACCGTAAAAGCAGCACATACACCTGCCGAGAGAGTACCATGAAAATACGAACGCGGAGGATTGACAAGCGGAAGAGCTACCAGTATCAGTATAACGAATATCATCATGAGAGCATAAAGAAGCCCCCATTCCTCGCATATCGTGGCAAAGACGATATCACTTTCATAAGCAAAAACGTTGCATAGCTCACCTTTACCCGGACCGACGCCAAACCATCCTCCGTTAGCAATAGCAATAAGCGCCTGAGATTGCTGATATCCTTCGCCGTTCTGGTCGCTCCATATATCTGCATGTAGTCTCTGTTGAACATATTCCGGAGCAAATTTGATCCCTATGAGAGCGATTATTATTAGGAGTATACCTGCTGCAATGAGTTTCTTCTTGGAGAATTTTGCCTTTGGATAGCAAATTCTCAGCATAAATCCGCAAGCGTATATTCCAATGAAGGTTGGCAGACTTCCGAGATCGCGGCACCACCATTGAAGCAGGCAGATAGCTGCAGTAAGTCCGAAGAGAGAGAGGTTCTCATAGACTACATTAAAAATAAGTATCTTGTGTTTTTTCTGCTGTTGAATTACCGAGGTAGCACAAGCTATGACAAACAATGGCTTGATAAATTCTGAAGGCTGTATAGTGATCGAGCCAAGCTCTATCCACATACTCCGCGAGCCTGTAAGTGTGAGAATGACGAGCATAAGTATGCCTATGCCGATGTATGCGTACAGCTTTTTATCTTGCAGCCATTTGTAATTGCGGCAGATGAGATATCCTGCCTTACAGGCAGCAAGAGCAGTTATGCAGGTTATGTAGTGCTTTACGGAAAGACTGACGCCGCCGAAGCACGATTGAAAAATTACGCTCATGTTAAGTATCAGTATCAGAAGAAGATCGACTGTATATGATTTCTGTCTGAAAAAGAGTGAGATTATAAAGTATATCAAATCCAGTGCGATTACAGCTGCTGCAAGAAAAGCGACGTCGCTTACATCACTGTAATTGCCATTAATATACACATTTAACAGCATTGCACCGTGAGCAATGAGTACAAAGAAGCAGGAAAATGCATATGCAAGCGGATTAGCGCACATTTTTATCCCTCCTTCTTCGGAAGATAAGACGTCGATTGCCAAGCTTTATAATATCATTTTCGCGTAGTACAGCTTGTTTTACAAGGTTACCATTGACGAAAATACCGGATTTTGACCCAATATCGGTTATAGTCCAGACTGCGCCTGTGATAGTCAGCATCGCATGATATCGCGATACCGAAAGATCGGGGAGCCTTATGTCTGCGGAAGCGTGGCGCCCGATAAGTATCTCGTCGCAATCAAGGGGATAGACGATATCCTGCTCTGCAAGCTCCATGCAGCCGACAAAAGAATTCCACCGTTTTTGCGAGGAGCTTTTTTCACGATAAGCCATAATTATCAGAACGAGAATGCAAATATCAAGAGCGGCAGCAGCTGTTGCACAAAGTATAAGATCAAGAGAAGACAAGCCTACACCTCCAATTTTAATAATACGGTAATATTATATCATAACATAAAGCATATTACAATATGTTTAAAACAATCTTAACTAATTGTAATAAAATGTTAAGAAAAATCCCGAAGAGGATATCTTCGGGATATAATACTATTATGAGTTTTCGGATCCTTCTGTGCTTTCAGCCGAAGTTTCGGGATCGTTAGCGGTTTTATCAGCAAGAACAGCTTCTGTTATCTCGCCGCGCATAAGCTTTTCAAAATCATCTCCGTCTATCTTTTCAAATTTCAGAAGATATTTTGCAAGCAGATGCATTTTATCTGAATTTGCTTTCAATATTTCGGTACAGTCGGCGTAAGCCTTTTCGATGATAGACTTGACCTCCTCATCGATTTCTGCAGCAACAGCCTCGCTGTAATTCCTTGTGTGACCGTAGTCCTTGCCAAGGAAAACCTCATCGTTGTCCGAGCCGTAAACGACCGTTCCGAGTTTCTTTGAGAAGCCGTACTTCGTGACCATGCTCCTTGCGGTATTGGTAGCACGCTCAATATCGTTGGAAGCACCGGTACAGATATCGTCAACGAAAAGCTCTTCCGCAACTCGTCCGCCGAGCAGCATAATAATACTCTCACGCATCTGATTGCGTGAAACATGCCTGTCGTCATTTTCAGGGCGGGTGACAGTAAGTCCCGCAGCCATTCCACGCTGGATTATGGTGACCTGATGCACCTTATCCTGAGTTTTAAGATTATATGCTGCAACAGCATGACCGGATTCATGGTATGCAGTAACGAGCTTGTCGTGCTCGGTGACAATTCTGGACTTCTTCTCGGGACCCGCAATTACCTTCATCGTAGCCTCCTCAATGTCAGCTTCGGTGATAGCCATGCGCTCATTCCTTGCAGCAAGGAGAGCTGCTTCATTCAGAAGATTTTCGAGGTCTGCGCCAGTGAAGCCCTGAGTTGTCTGAGCTATGACCTTGAGGTCAACATCGGGACCGAGCGGCTTGTTCTTTGCGTGTACCTTGAGTATCTCCTCACGTCCCTTTACATCGGGATATCCGACAACTATCTGCCTGTCAAAGCGTCCGGGTCTGAGTAGTGCGGGATCAAGTATATCGCGCCTGTTAGTAGCAGCTATGACAATAACGCTCTCATTGCCAGTAAAACCGTCCATTTCGACGAGGAGCTGATTTAGGGTCTGTTCTCTTTCATCATGACCGCCGCCGAGACCTGCGCCTCTGTGACGACCTACAGCATCTATCTCGTCTATGAAGATGATAGCCGGAGCGTGCTTTTTCGCCTGCTCAAAAAGGTCTCTGACACGCGAAGCGCCGACTCCTACAAACATCTCAACGAAGTCCGAGCCTGAAATCGGGAAGAATGGACAGCCTGCCTCACCTGCAACAGCTCTTGCAAGGAGAGTCTTACCTGTGCCGGGAGGTCCGAGGAGCAGGACGCCTTTGGGGACTTTAGCACCGATATCCTTATATTTATTTGGCTTTTTAAGGAAATCTACTATCTCCTCGAGCTCTTGTTTTTCTTCGTCTGCGCCTGCAACATCCTTGAATGTAGCTTTTCGGGCGCTTGCACCGTTTTTGAGGTTAGCTTTTCCGAAGGAAGAATATTTACCCCCTCCTCCGCTCTGCTTCATCATAAAGTAGAGGATAGCGATACCGAGAAGGACAGTAAGCACGACCGGTATCAGTGAATAAAGCCATGATCTGTCGGTTATCTTGATGTAGTCCTGTTCTAAAGGTTCGTCAGGGTACTTATTATTGTACTCCTTGCGGTAGTCCTCGGTGTCATCGAGGAAAATGCTGACATTAGGAACGTTGTATTTCTTTTTAGTGTCCTCACCGCGGAGCTGATACACAAGCTCTCCTGTACCGAGATCAAGCTCATAGTATGATACCTCATAGTTATCGAAATAACTGATAACAGTTGTGTATTCGGTCTTATCTCCGCTTTCAGAAAGACGCGAGCTGACAAAATAAATGCAGAAAATAGCAAGAAGTATTATCAGCACATACGTCAGAACTCCTTTATTCTTTTTTGGCGTCAAATTATCCACTCCGATCTGAATTAATTCATTGATTCAACATAAATGCGCAGAATTCTTTTAGTACTCTCATCAGGAGCGACTCTCTGTGAGATGCCTATATTTTCCGCAAATATGGTACTCTCATCGTCCTCAATGAAGTGAAGAGTATCTCTTTGAGCTGCGGGAATATTTTCGTTTATAAGCTTTTTTACTGATGAGGTGAAGCTCCTGCCTTTTAGCATTATTTTATCCCCGAAAACGCGGTTTCTTACAACAGCTCTTCCTATTATTTTATCATAATCTAACATATAAAATGTTAACTTTTTGTTAACAGATTCGATTTTCGTCAAATCATCACATTCTAATATTTCACACACAAGAGACTTTCCCGGAAAAATTGAGTTTTTACCTATCTGTAAAAGCTTTTTTACCGTTTGGTGTTCTTTGTCAGATATCGAGATGAGCTCAATGCTATGACCGTCTGACACAAGATAAAGTTTTCCGGAGATATTAATCTTACCTCCTTTGAGAAGAATATCATCTGCCTGCTGAAGTCTTTTATAAGAATAGGGGAGAGCATTATCTGAAAGAAGCCGTGCGATACAGCGTTTGCGTATAACTTCCGCGCAGCCTGAAATTTCGCTGAGCTTATTTCCTTTACTGCTTTGCTCAAGAGTTCTGGCAACCTCATTCTCAATAAAACGCTCTTCATCACGGACTGCACTCAGTGAGCGGACAGATGTTTCGACCACCGATGGATTTATCTCCTCAAGCAGTGGGATAATCCCATGCCGTATCTTATTGCGCGTATAATCATCGGAGAGATTTGTAGAATCCGTGACCCACTCCTGACCGAGTGAAGACAGATATTGCTCTATCTCAGCTCTTGTGCATACCAGCAGAGGACGGATGATATTGTCCCTGACAGGAGGTATTCCAGCAAGTCCTTTTAACGCAGTACCTCTTGTAAGGTTGAGTATAACGGTTTCAATGTTATCGTTGGCATTGTGAGCAGTTGCCAGTTTTTTGCCGTCTGAATGGGCTGCAAACTCCGCATAGCGAAGCTTTCTTGCCGCTTCCTCAGTTGAAAGACCGTTTTTATCCGCAAAACCCCTTACATTGCATGAGACCGATGTAAACGACACACCAAGCCTTGTACAGAGCTCACGGCAGAAATGCTCATCGTGGTCACTTTCATCGCCTCTCAGACAATGATTTATATGCAGAGCCTCAACGGATATATTCAGCTTTTCTGAAATAGAAAGGAGGGAAAGGAGCAGACAAACACTGTCTGCTCCGCCTGAAAGACCGCATACAACCGTGTCTCCGGCTGCAAGCATATTAGTTTTTTCTATAAAATCGTATATTTTATTTATCATACAACATCAATTTTCGGGAGGAGCATTGTACTCAGGATTGGAAAAACGGGTATACTGACCATCCCAGATAAGCTCCACGCTGCCGGTCTCGCCGTGACGATTTTTTGCGACGATACATTCTGATATATTCTGCCGCTGGCTTTCTTTGTTGTAGTAGGCTTCTCTATAGAGGAAAAGCACTATATCAGCGTCCTGTTCAATAGAACCGGATTCACGCAGATCCGAAAGCATAGGTCTCTTGTCAGTTCTGCTTTCAACAGCACGCGACAGTTGGGAAAGCAAAACGACCGGAACATTCAGTTCTTTTGCCATGACCTTGAGCTGCCTTGTTATTTCTGAAATTACAAGAACACGGTTATCGGAGCGCGTCGTAGCCGATTCCATTAGCTGAAGATAGTCAATAATAACGAGACCAAGATTTTTGGTTCTTCTGAGCTTCGCCTTCATCTGCTGGACAGTCATACTTGCGGTATCATCAATATATACCGGCAAGGTACTCAGATAACCTGCGCTTGTGGCGAGCTTTACCCAATCATCGCCGGTTATTCTGCCGTTGCGGAGGGTATTAGAGTCAACAAGAGCCTCTGTGGAGAGTATTCTTGTAGCAAGCTGCTCCTTCGACATTTCAAGATTGAAAACAACGACCTCTTTGCTGGTCGTTCGGCGCGCAACGTTTACGGCTATATTCATAGCGAATGAGGTCTTACCCATACCCGGACGAGCTGCTATGATTATGAGATCGGATTTATTGAGACCGGAGGTTATGCTGTCAAGAAGAGTAAATCCGGTACGTGCGCCGACATATTTTTCTTTATCGGGACCGGATATTTTTCCGAGTCTGTCGTATGCTTCGGCGATGGCTTCTGAAATCGGAGTAAGTCCGCGTACGTCCTTACCTTGCCTTATATCATATATTTTCTGTTCGGCAGAATCAAGAAGGAGCTGTGCATCATGTTCACCGGACTGTATGTCCTCAAGTATAGTTCTCGCCGTATATCCGAGGCTGCGGATAAAATACTTATCCGAGACTATCCTGCAATAGCTTTCGATATTTGAGGTGGAGGGGAGTGTTTCTCCTATATCGGCAAGATATCGTCTGCCCTCAGCCTGAGTATCGAAGATATGAAGCTTTTCTGCTTCATTGAGTACGGTGACGATATCGACTGGAGTTCCCGTTGAAAACATTCTTACAATTATAGAGAAAATAGCCTTGTGCTGATCGCTGTAAAAATATTCCGGTTTTATTAGGTTGACAACTTCCGGAAGTATAGAAGGATCCGCAATGACAGCGCCTATAACTGACTGCTCCGCCTCGATGCTGTGGGGCAGCTCTCGGGCGGAGAGGATATAATTATTTTCGTCCATAGTTATACCTGTTATGCCTCATCAACGTCTATGTCGATGGTTTCGGAAATACCGTTGTAAAACTTTACAACAGCGGTATACGAACCGAAATTCTTGATGTCAGCGCTTAGAGATATCTTCTTTTTATCCACCTTTACGCCAATCTGTTCGCTGAGAGCGTCAGCAACGTTTCCGGCAGTTACCGACCCGAAAAGCTTGCCGTTTGATCCTGCCTTTGCAGCTATTTTCACCTTTTTACCCTTTATCTTTGCAGCAGCCTCATTGGCAGCCTGTATCTCGAGATCTACCTTGTGCTGAGCTGAAGCCTTCTGCCCCTCAAGCATGTTGAGGTTTTGAGGAGTAGCTTCTACCGCGTAGCCCTTAGGAAGGAGCATATTTCTTGCGTATCCGTCGGCAACTGTCTTTATTTCGCCTTTCTTTCCTGATCCCTTTACGTCCTGTAAAAATATTACCTTCATTGTTATGATCCGCCTTTCATATATGTAATCTTGTGATTTATTTTTTATAATCGTCGATAACTGAAATAAGAGCTTTTACAGCCTCCTGCACAGTAGTGTTTTCAAGCTGCGCAGCAGCCATAGTCTGGTGCCCTCCTCCGCCGAGTTGCTCCATTATGACCTGAACATTGATAGCTCCGAGTGAACGTCCGGAGATGTTGACAGTGTTTCCGGTCTTATATATAACGAACGATGCATCAACACCGCTTATACCAAGAAGCTCGTCAGCAGCTTGCGGAGCAACTATCCGGATATCATCTGACTTGAAATCTGCCAAGGCGATAGCGCATTCACCGTGTACTCTTGCAGAGGCAACGATCTGAGCCTTTCTTCTGTAGGCATCGATCGAATTTGAGAAAAGAAGCTTTACAGCAACGGTATCCGCTCCGATTTTTTTAAGATAAGCAGCTGCTTCAAAAGTCCTGACACCTGTTCTCATAACGAAATTCTTGGTATCGAGCATGATTCCGGAGAGAAGTGCTTCAGCAAAGCAGCTGTCGATCTTTTCTTCCGTGTCGTATTTGAAATATTGTATGATCTCGGTAACCATTTCTGAAGCTGATGATGCATACGGCTCGTGATGAAAGATAACCGCATCGTCAATAAAATTGACTGTTTTGCGATGATGATCTATTACTACTGTGGATCTGGATTTATCATAAAGCGCACGACTTTCAACATAATCCTTATTATGAGTGTCAACGATAATAAGCATATCATTTGAATCTATCATATTTTCCGCTTCGCCGGGAGTTATAAAAAGGCGATGTGTCGTATGGTCATCAACGTAATCTATAAGATTTGAGGCAAGATTTTTGACGCGGTCAACTGCGATATAAACTTCCTTTCCGAGCAGCTGCAATGCTCCTGCCAGACCGCAGGAAGCTCCGACAGAATCGAGGTCGCCAAAGCGGTGCCCCATAAGAAAGATCTTGTCCGAGTTCATTATAAGATCCTGCAAAGCGTTTGCGATAATTCTTGTTTTTGCGCGTGAACGCTTTTCAACGCCTTTTGAAACGCCTCCGAAGAAGCGATAGCCATTCTCTGTTTTGAGTACTGCCTGATCTCCGCCGCGCCCGAGAGCCATATCAAGGCATTGGCGGGCAATAGCTTCGCTTTCCGCAAGAGATTCAGCACCTTGTCCAACACCGATGGAAAAAGTGAGGGGGTATTTTCCGGATATTTTTATATTCCTTGCGGCATCGAGTATCTTGAATTTTTCGGAAATGATATTTTCAAGATATTTATTTTCGATAATTGCGTAAAAAGTATTGGAGGAGGTCTTCTTGATAAAGCCCTTTGTATCATTCATAAAATTTTCGATAAGCTTTTCGGTTTCTACAGAAGTCTGGGCTTTTTCACTTTCCTTTGCGTTTTGCATAATATCATCATAGTTATCGATAGTTATTATGATGACGTTCTGCCGAGATTCATCGGACTGTTTTTTGAGAATATAATAATTCGTTTCGTCGTGGAAATAGAGCACGAGGAAAGAAGTTTCGTTTTTTTCAAATTTTTCCGCAGTTACACTGTAAATACAGCCGTTTATCGAACATATTGAATTGCCTCCTGTTGTAAGAGGTGTGATATCCATATTTACAAATCCTTCAAAATCATGACCATAAGCGTCCTGACCGAGACTTATTTTTTCCTCGAATATCTGATTGTACCACACGAATCTGCGAGCTTCATCAATAACAGCTACAGGTGCCGGCAGCGAGTTCATATACTCTGCCGCAGCACTTTCAAGATTTTTGTTCATTTTTGATATGCGTCGCAGTGAGTTTTTCGAGTAAAATACAGCATAAGCGGCACAAGTAAGAACTATGGCAGCGGCAGGGATCAGCAGCAGTTCGGACTTGCTGAAGCCCTTATATCTCAGAAACAAGACTGCCGAAATATTGAGAAAAAGCAGGAAGTGAAGTGAAAGAAAAACTATCGGAAATTTATTTTTCACTTTTACAGCTCCTTTCGGAAACTATCAAGTCTCCATAATAATAGGAAGTATCATAGGACTGCGTTTTGTTTTCTGGTAAATATAGTCTGATAAAGCATCTCGCAGCTTACCCTTAAGAGTGTTCCACTCTCTTAGCTCAGCAGCGGAGCAGTTATCCAGAGTCTCGGCGAGGAGCTGCTTTGCCTCTACCATGAGCTCTTCTGATTCTCTTACATACACAAATCCTCTTGAGATGATATCCGGACCTGCGACAACTTCATTAGAGCTTCGCTCGATACCGATAACAATGATAATAAGTCCATCCTGAGCGAGGTGTTTTCTGTCTCTGAGAACGATAGAGCCAACATCGCCGACCCCGAGACCGTCAACGAGGACACGTCCCGCAGGCACCTGAGAGGTAACGCTCATCTTTGTGCCGTCAGTTTCGATCACATTGCCAATAGCAGCGATCATAACATTTTCCTTTGGTATTCCCATTTGCAGGGCAAGCCCGGCGTGTTTTTTGAGATGCTTATACTCACCGTGAACGGGGATAAAGAACTTTGGCTTAGTAAGCGCAAGCATGAGCTTGAGCTCCTCCTGACAGGCGTGTCCCGAAACGTGAACCTCGTACATAGCCTCATAGACTACCTCTGCGCCCGATTTCATTAGCTCGTTAACAACACGGGTAACATATTTTTCATTTCCCGGAATAGGGGTTGCTGATATGATAATGAAGTCCATAGGCGTTATATTGACCTTTTTGTGGTCGTTCATCGCCATTCTCGTGAGTGCAGACATAGGCTCGCCCTGACTTCCGGTGGTTATAAGAACAATGCGTTCGCTTTCATAGCGGTTCATCATTTCGATATCTATGATAATACCGTCGGGAACGTCGAGATATCCGAGCTCGATAGCGGTATTTATAACGTTTATCATGCTCCTGCCGAATACAGCGACTTTTCTGCCATATCTGACAGCGCAGTTGATTATCTGCTGGACACGGTGAATATTCGAGGAAAAGGTGGCAATGATTATGCGCTTGCCTTCGCCCTTCTGGAAGAGCTTGTCGAAGGACTCTCCGACCGTGCGCTCCGAATGCGTATATCCCGGTCTTTCGGCATTGGTGGAATCCGCCATGAGTGCGAGAACGCCGCGGCTGCCGAGCTCACCGAAGCGTGCAAGGTCTATTATTTTACCGTCGATAGGTGAGTAATCCACTTTAAAGTCGCCGGTGTGCACGATTATACCGGCAGGTGTATGGATAGCCATTCCGACAGAATCGGGTATAGAGTGGTTGACCTTGATAAATTCAACAGCCATACAGCCCATTTTTACGGTCTTTTTAGGTTCTACAACATTCAGCTGTACCTTCCCGTACAGCCCCTGCTCGCGGAGCTTGCCCTCAATGAGACCAATGGTCAGTCTCGTAGCATAAACCGGAACATTGATCTTTTTAAGGAGATATGCAAGACCTCCGATATGATCCTCATGACCATGAGTTATAACAACTCCGCGTATTTTATCTCTGTTGCGTTCAACATAAGTAAAATCGGGGATAACAATATCAACTCCGGGCATATCAGCGTCAGGAAAGGCAAGTCCGCAATCGAGGATAAACATATCATTAGAGCACTCGAAAACCGTCATATTCTTGCCTATTTCGTTAAGACCTCCCAGAGGAATGATCCTTACAGGAGCTTTTTTAACCTCTTTAACAGCTTTAGAGCGCCTTTTAGCCGGAGTTTCAGGAATGTTATCATTCTTTGGGGGATTTTTACGCGCTGACTGTTTTCTGACAGCAGGCTTTTTTGCGGGTGCTGCAGAAGCGCTCTGTCTTGTCTTTTTTGTTTTTTCTTTTTCGTTCACTATGTGACCTCACTTTCAGATTTGGCAGCACGACAATAACGGTATTGCCGCACCGGAAAACAGACATATTATGTAAGAAGTTTGCAGCAGTTCAACATTATTCTTTGTTATAATTATAAAAACGTACTATGTCTATTTTCAAAATAAAAATAAAATTTTGACATAGTATGAACGTAACACTTGCGGAATCAGCTGCACCGCTAAAGGGCATCGGCCGTAAACATTGTATTACAATTGTGTATAGCGTAGCTGCGATATGTCTGAATATTTGCTTGAAACAATGGAGAATAGCAGTTCTCCAAAAAGAGAGCAAGCCGGATCTTCATATAAATCGAGTCCGGCTCTATATATCTTAATGGCTGACCGTAAGCCAAAAAAGTCTTGAAGAGCATAATAATATACAATATTATTATACAAAAACTTCGGGCTTGTGTCAATAGAAAAAAGAGAATGTTTTCATCATTATGCATTGTTGATAAAAATTATTAAACCCAGGTGAGAGGTTATGCTAAATTATAGGTTATTTCTTGTTATATCTCCGCATATATTCATTTTTCTCAGCTTTTCTGTCCATAACGAGCAGAGTTCTGCGGCAGTTTCTGAAGAATACGCCTGAGCAGTTAGAGTCACGCGATTTTTTCCGCTTCTTGTGATTTTTATTCTTCCGCCGTGTTCGGATATCTGCCTGCTGGCTTTAAAATCGGTATTTGTAAAATTGAAAGTGATATCACGTTTTGCAGAAGCGATTTGAGGCAGCTTTTTTATCAGGCTGATGAAAAGCTTTTTGTTTTCTGCAAGGTGAGTACACATAAAAAGCGGATCAAAGAGGAAGCGCTGTTCAGATACATCGTGAGGGATCTCTTTTTCCCATGAAAATCTGGTTATATACTTGCTTGCACCGTCGTTGATATAGTCAGCGGCATAGTGAAAGTCCTCAGGCAGAAAAGCAGTCTTGCCGCTCTGAGCAAGTTTTACTGCATAAGCGAGGGTCAGCTTTTCGTGAGAAATGAATCCAACTTCAGAGGAATACGCATTAACACGCTGTCCGTCATCTGATATCTGAAAGACCAAGCTGTCGTCCTCACCGGTAAAAAAAGTGTTCCAAAGGGAGCGGACAGAAGCGCTTCCGCAGCTTATCCCTGCCGGTATGTGCTCTTCGCGGGAATGAAGTGTGTCAGCGATGTTATTAATATAAAGGTTTCTGAACGAAGATACAGAAGAGATCCTTCCGTTTTTAGGCGAGGGCTTGCACGTAGTATCTTTCATAACCGCTTCAAGCAGTCTGTCACTCAGAGGAAAGCGGTTTTCGTCGAATAACGATATTTTGACACTGCCGTTTCCGCTTATATATATGCCGCAGTCGGCAGAAAGAAGAGGAAATCCGAATTTGAACGACGGCAGTTCGGTGTTTTCACATAAAAAAACGTCTTTCCCGCATTCTGAAATACCGCTGCATATAGCATAAAGAATGTGGCTGTGGGAAAAGCTTTCACATCCTGCTGCGAATCGTTTGAAGTGATGCGACAAAGTAGCGCCGAATTCCGCTGAACCGGACGAATTGGATACTGTTCCCGAAATAGGCTCACAACAGCCGTCGCGAAACGAAAAAAGCTTATTTTCGCCTAAATAACTCATAAACACACTCCTCAAAAATTATTATGCAAATATATTTATTGACTGAAAAGGAGTGTGTTATTCTTTTTCTACCTTTTTTATTAGCAAAAGCAGAGCAACAAGATTCGGAAAAGCCATAAGTCCGTTGAAAATGTCCGAAACAGTCCATATCGTTTCAGCTCTAAAAATAGTTCCAAGAGAAGCAGTCAATGCGTATATAATGCAAAATATTCCCGTCTTAGCAGATGGAGCTATATGTCTGAAAGCGATTTCTCCGCAGTAGTACCAGCCTATAATGGTGCAGAAAGCGAATATCATAAGTTCCACTGAAATAAACGGTTTGCAAATGCCTCCGGGGAGGCCGCAAAAAGCGCCCGATACAGACAGGTCAGGCGAAGCACACAAAATTGTAACAGCGGTAAGAGTGCAGCATACTATCGTGTCAAGGAAAACTTCAAACATACTCCACATTCCCTGAAGCCGGAAGGAATCGCTTTCAGCAGCGCTATGCAGCAGTGGTGAGCTTCCCAGCCCTGCTTCATTTGAGAAGATCCCTCTTCGCATACCTACTGAGACTGATCTTGAAAGCAAAGCTCCGGATATCCCACCTGCTGCCTGTTTTATGCCGAATGCTCCGATGAAGATCCGACTTACTGCTCCGGGAAGATTTGAAGAGTTTTGCAAAATCACCCAGATACAGGCTGCCGCATAGACCAAAGATGCTGCTGGCAGCAGGCATTGTGCTGCTGTTCCTATACGTTTGGCGCCTCCGCTTATGATTAGCAACAGGATCAAGAATACGCCAATAAAAAGAAGCTTGTCATTTATTCTTACAAAGTCTCTGAAACTTTCCGAGAACGAGCTTACCTGAACCATGCCGCCCATACCAAGAGATGCGAGTATACAGAAAAATGCAAAACACAATGATAGAGTTTTACTGCCAAGCCCTTTTGATATATAAGCCATTGGTCCTCTGCATTCGTTCTCGCTGTATTTTACAGAGAGGACATTTTCTGCATAAACCAGTGCCATTCCAAAAAACGCGGAGATCCACATCCAGAATACAGCTCCTGCGCCTCCTATTGCGAGAGCGGCGGCAACCCCTGTAATATTGCCTGTACCCATAGCTGTGCCGAGAGACATACAAACAGTTTTCCACTGGCTGAGTCCTTTGTTAGTATCTTGACTTTTTCCAAAAACAGACCTCAATATATATGGTATTGCTCTGAATTGTATAAAGCCCAGCTTTATAGTGTATAAACCACCTGTGAACAGCAGAAGAAATACCAGACCTTCTCCCCAGATAAAAGCGTTAACTCTTTCAAGCATATTTCTCTCTGACCTTTCTTATGTAAATTTTAATGAAATTTGAATTTTACTCAAAAGCCTTGTACAATAAAGAATATTTGTGGTATAATAAAAATATACGTATTTGTGAAGGAGGGGAGACATGAAGCAGTATTTTCCCGATAAGAATTGTCTTACTACTCTGAGGATAATTATTCTGTTTATAGTAGTTATCATATTAGGTGCTGCAAGATATTTTATACCCGTAAAACTCGTGGATCTTATAATAACCATAGTTGTTGCAGCCTCTGCTTTTTTTGTAATGTTCATTTACCTGCCTCTGTATTTTTCTTCGATAAAATATACCGCTAACGATACCGAGATAATGAAGTCGAGCGGTGTTTTCATAAAAGTCCATCAATCAGTCAGGTATTCATCTGTTCAATATACCTCCGTGATAAGTTCACCTTTTTCACAATATACGGGGCTTAACTTCATAATCTTCTTTGTATATGGAGGACAGTTCAGACTTCTCTTCCTTAAACAGTCCGACGCTCAGGAAATACTCCGTCTTTCCGGCAGCATAAGCGGGGAGGAAACATAAATGTATCATGAACATCCTCTGCGCATTCTGAAATATTCGATGAAGAATATATGGCTCCTGATCTTTCCGATAATCAGAGCAGTATACCAGTACAGAGTGCATATTGATAAGAACTGGTTCTATACATGGATAAAGGGGGCTTGGCTGGATATCGCCATAATCGGCGCTATCATAATTTTCGGCTTTATACGATGGTATTTTTCTGTTATCGACTTTACCGGGGACGAGATAGTTCATCGTGACGGAGTATTTATAAGAGTCAATACTTTTATCCCTATTTCAAATATCAGCTCCGCTACCCTTGAACGCCCGTTTTATCTGACTCCGTTTGGTGCAACAAGATTCTGCTGTGATACAAGAGCAGGTATCCTGAAAGCAAATGATCTTAAGCTTCTTGTAAATAAAAAGACCTGTGCTGAAATACTTAAAACAATGCCTCAGATAGATGAAAACGATATGATCGAAGGCATACCCAGACCCAGCCTGATGTCGGTACTGATGTTTTCGGTGTTCTTTTCGAGCGGATTTTCAGGTACGATTTATATCGCTACTTTTTTCTGGAAAGCAGGAGATATATCATACGATATCATTACAAGGTACTTAAATCGCTTTACCGAAGAGACCGAAAAACTTACCAACAGGCTTCTTCTCAAAATACCGACGGCAGCCGCCGCAGTCGGGTTGTTTTTTATCGGTTCGTGGCTGATATCGTTTATTGTGAACCTTTTCAGATATTCAGGATTTGACATTGAAAGTGACAAAAGATGCGTGAAAATAACTTATGGGCTCCTTGACAGAAAAGAGTACCGAATAAAGGCTTCTCACATAAATTATACTGATTTGCGTCAGAATCTCATAATGAAGCTTTTCAGGGCGGTTTCAGTAAATATAAGCTGTCCCGGATATGGAGCTACTAAAAACAGACTTCCTGTTCTTCTTCCTGTAAAAAAGGAAAAGAATATAGGTAAGGAATTAGAAGTTATTGGAGTTTTCGGAGGCATAAAGAATGATTTCCGCCCAAAAGCATCGGGAGTCGGATCTTACCTTCTGATACCGCTTGTTGCGGCAGCGGAGATATATCCTGCTCACGATCTTATAGCGAGGCTTTTTCCAAAGTTTTCTGAGCTTTCAAAGTTTATCGCTATAATGCTTGAAATACCAGCGATATGGCTCATTGCCGTAAAATTTGCAGCGCTTCTCACAAGCGGTATAGCTTTCTGCGGCAGTAAGGTTATAGTTCGCAGCTGTATATGGACCAATTTTCATACTGTTGCTGCGGAAAGGAATAAGGTCGCGAAAATAGAGCTTCAACAGAATTTTCTCCAGAAATTGGGAAGAAAATGCAATATAAGCATATGGTTTGAGGGTGAGGAGCGAAAGCGCTACAGAGTTCGGGCGATGAGTGTAGAAGATGCTAAAAGAATAACTCAGCTTCTTGAATACGATATCGGAATAAAGATGGACGCTCCACTTGACAAATTTGCAAAAAAATGATATCATTTCTATTGAGCAGACTATGCGGCAGCGGAAACGCTTTAGTTTACGAGGAAAGTCCGGGCATCACAGAGCAGGGTAGCTGCTAACGGCAGCCGAGGGCGACCTTAGGGCAAGTGCAACAGAAATATACTGCCGCCTCACGGCGGTGATGGTGGAAAGGCGAGGTAAGAGCTCACCGGAGCGCAGGAGACTGCGCTGCCATGTAAACCCTATCCGATGCAACGTCTATTGGTGCTTCATATCTTAACGTCTGCTCGGCGGATATGAAGTAATGACGGCTTGAGCTTGCCGGCGACGGTAAGCGTAGATAAATTGCCGCACACGACAGAACCCGGCTTATCGGTCTGGTCAATAAAAAGGGAGAGCTTCGGCTCTCCTTTGTTTTTTAGGAAGCTAATAAGACCCCCGTTCTTTTAAAGTAACGGGGGTCTTATTAGTCTCGCCACATCTTTCTGTAGGAAAAGCAGGTCAGATTTTCCGCTTTTTTGAACTGCCTTGCAAAGTAGCTCTGGTCGTTGAAACCGCAAAGGTGAGCTATCTCCTCTACAGATTTGTCTGAGAAGCGCAGAAGCTTCTTTCCGTAGTTTATGCGTGCTGTAATGATGTGCTGAAAAATAGTTTTACCGTAAATTTTTTTATATTCTCGTGTGAGATAGAATTTGCTTATGTAAAACTCTGAAGCGAGTTTTTCAAGCGACAAGTCTTCATTGAAATGATCGTCGATATAGTTGTGTACGGCTGCAAGCTTTTGCTTGAGTGCAGAGTCAAACTGATTATCCGAGCTGTTGAATGTAAGTGCAAGGGTGAGCAGATCAACTATGAGTTTTGATGTTAGTATCTCTGCATTAAGATCTTTTACCTCATTGATATTGATTATTTCGGTTATTGATGAGACAACTCTGTCAAAGAATGGCGGTCTGAAAACATTTTTAGACTGTGATATGAAATAATCATAATATTGCTGTGAGGTACTGCCATTGAAATGCACCCACAAGAGCTCCCACGGGTCATTTTTGGAACTGACATAGTAATGGGGCTGACGGCAATCTATAAAAAAGCAATCTCCTTTGACAAGCGGAAGCGTCTCGCTGCCGACAGTAAGCTCTCCGCGTCCGCTGACCACCGCAACAATGAGAAAAGATTCCAGATTTTGTCTGTGCGTGATAGCAGCATCTTCCGTCTTCAGGCATCCGGTCTCCTGCATATAGAAAAAGGTATTTTTGGCGGCAGGCCCCGGCGTGCTTATGATACGCTTCGAGAGTTTATTATTAAATACTTTTGCTTCCTGTTGCGGCATAGAGAACAACTCCTTGTATTACTCCAAGGTGGAGGTATATTTTCTATATTAATTATATCACGAAAAAAGCCGTTTGTCTACACTTTTTGAAAAATATTGCTAAAAAAGGGGACAATATTGCTATTTAATGAGGAGAAAAAATATAACTCCCACAATCGCCGCGAGTATAAGCAGTGTTATGATGAGCCTGCCGATGCGCAGCCTGTATCTCGGTTTTGTATATTCGTTCTCCAGTGCCACCATGAAGCGATTCATCTCTGAGCGTGAGACTGCTTCGGGAAGCGTTACTACGTTTGGCTTTAGATAGAATACCGCACGTTCAAAGTAGATGCTGTCGGGATTGTTTATTTCGATTATCTTTTTATTTACTCCTTTGATCATAATTCCTCCATAGATTTTATTTATGGAAAGAATTGACGATAAACCTGTATTTTATTCAATGTCGGGAAGATTTCTCATGTAGTGGAACAGATACTGTTGAGCTATTCCTGCGCTTTTACCAGCAAATTCGGGAAATCCGTTTGGATAATATTTAGTGAGCACTCTTTTTATCCATACGTCTATAGGAAAAGCTTCGGTGCGGTGCATGCCGTAAAGAAGAACACACTCTGCTACCTTGGGACCCACTCCGAGTATTTGTTTCAGTGCATTTCTTGCTTCGTCTATAGGCATTTGCGCAATAGCTGAGAGATCAGTCTGTCCTGCGTTCACCCGGTGGGCTGCATCGGCGAGATACTTTGCCCGGAAGCCGCTGCGAAGATATGAAAGCGTATCCGGAGTTTCGGCGGAAAGCTGCTGTGGTGCGGGAAAGTCTCCTCCGTAATGTTCACATAGGCGATCGATAATGCCCTTGATCCGGGGAATGTTATTGTTCTGGGAAATAATAAAGGAGATCAGACACTCCCAGCTATCCTGCCGAAGCAACCGTATGCCGCCTGCGAAGCCGCATGCCTTAGAGAGCGTTTCGTCCTCGGAAAACTGCCTTTTGAGCTCGGAATAGTCAGTATTTAGGTCAAAGTAGTCCACCCATTTTCCGAGAAAGTCATCTTCGGTCGTGTCATGGAAGATGAACTGTCCCTTTTTGACCTGTGATATACGCAGGAAATCATTCAGGAAATAGCCTGTGTATGTACATTCGTAGTTGCTTTCTGTCTTTTTCCAACGGAAAGCCTGTCCGCAATCGAGTGTTTCATCGAGGTCGAGATCCGGTTCAGCAACAACAATATCACCGTTTTTTAGACAGTAATCCATTAAAATCCTCCTTTGTAAAATGATAAACTAAAATAAATTGCTCGTATATACTTGATTTTTCTATTAAATTATACTAAAATATAATGTATATTACAAGTGTTAGGATTGATTTTTTTGAAAAATTTTTTTGCTGCCTCCGCTGCATTATTATGTATTGGTGTGTTTTATAGCTGCTCTGATAACAGCAGGAGCAGTTTCGACGATGCTCCTCAGATGTCATCTGTCGATGAAGTAATTACCGAGGAAATCGTCACAGAGCCTGAAACTCAGCCGATTACCGAGATAAAGCTTGCGACCGCAGATGGTACGTATATTTACGATAACGCAGGGGTTCTTACCGGTGAGGCATTCACAAATTGTAATGATTATGCAGGCTGGCTATACAAAGAGCGGCTGATAAATGCAGCCGTTGTTACGACAAACGACCTCGGCGGAAAAACTCCGTATGAGTTTGCCGAGGCGGCTTATGAGGAGATATATGCGGGAAAAGGCAGCGGTTTTCTTCTGCTGATAAACAATGATACCAATAATGACTATATCTACAAGACAGGAAGCTGCTCTGTATATGTGAGCAGCGAATCCGAAAAACAGGAGTTTTATTGGGCAACTCGCGAGCTTGTAAATGAGGATTATGAGGGGGCGGTCCTTAGACTTCTGAAGCTTGCTGTGAATTGTCCCTCTCATCTTTTTGACAATGCAGGCGTTTTCACTGCCGAAAAGGGAGCAGAGCTCGACAGCATCATATCCGCCTGCGATACGCAGTTGTCCGTCCTTGTGACCGAAAACAGCACCGGCTCCACAAATGAAGAATTGCTGCAAATGTATTTTGACCGCAGATACGGCAGTGAAAGCGGCATAATGCTGCTTGTTGATACAGCTTCAAAAACAGTTACTGCCGTCTCAGATAGTGAACTTCCACAGAGGCTTTCAGCAGTTCTTGATAAAACGAATGCATACGCTGCAAAAAGCGACTATGAAGCAGCTATAATTACCATAACAGACGCTATGGGCGCGGCTGCAGCGGAATCTGCAGCAACTTCCGCAAATTGATGATGTGACTTGGAGTGAATATAAATGATAAATAAGATCGACCTTTCAGGAGAATGGGGTTTTCGTGCCGATGAAGAAATGCGCGGTATAGGCGAGCGCTATTTTAACATTCTGCCCGATGATTCTATCGTCCTTCCGACCGTGACCTCTCTTGCACGAAAGGGCAGGCTGAACAAAAAATGGGAAAAGGGATTCCTGACTGACCTGTACAAATATGAAGGATATGCTTGGTTCTACCGTACCATTGATATTTCTGGAGTCCCTGCAGATTCAAGGGCGGAACTCTTTCTCGAACGTACAAGGATAACAAAACTCTGGATAAACGGCACACCGGTTGGTGAATATGACAGTCTTTGCACTCCGCACATATATGATATCACAGATTTCTTGAACTTTGATGCGCTTGACATCTGTATTATGGTCAGCAATGTCGATTACCCAACAAAAGGCGGACATATGACCTCTGAGGACACTCAGACAAACTGGAATGGGATAACAGGTGAGATATCTCTGCGAATTTCGGATAAAAACGGCATTCATGCCATACAGGCATATCCTGATATCGCTGCGGGTTCTGTCACTCTGCGCTTTGACATTTGCGGGCTCAATGAAGCGGACGTGAATATATGGGGAGTCTCATCGGACGGTAAGACTGTCGATACAGCTGTGTATCACATAACAGCTGACCGCCCTGAAGCTATTGTTCCTCTCGGAGACGATTTTTCACTTTGGAGCGAGCATTCTCCTGTTACATACACGCTGAAAGCCGCAATATGCGGCAACTCGGACATCCTTACCGTCACATTCGGAATGAGGGAATTTACCGTAGGCGGAATGAACTTCCTGATAAACGGTGAACGTGTTTATCTTAGAGGTAAACACGATGGAATGATTTTTCCGCGTACCGTTGCTGCTCCGACAACTGTTGAGGAGTGGCATGATGTGCTGAGTATCGCGAAGTCATGGGGCATAAATCACTATCGCTTTCATACATGCTGTCCGCCCGACGCAGCATTTATCGCAGCGGATATGCTCGGCATATATATGCAGCCGGAACTGCCATTCTGGGGTACTGTTCACGCTCCGGACGATCCTGATTTCAACGAATCGGAACAGAGCTATCTCATAGAAGAGGGAAGACGCATACTCAGGACATTCGGAAATCACCCTTCTTTCGTGATGATGTCGCTCGGAAACGAGCTTTGGGGCAGTTCTAAGCGTCTCAACGATATTCTTGGAGAGTACAAGTCGCTCGACCGCAGACATCTTTACACTCAGGGCAGTAATAATTTCCAGTTTTATCCCAATATACAACCGAATGACGACTTCTTTTCCGGCGTACGTCTCAGCAAAGGCAGGCTTATACGCGGTTCTTATGCCGCTTGTGACGCTCCGTTCGGCTTTGTTCAGACCAACGAGCCAAATACCGTACACTCCTATGACAAGGTGATTTTTCCCGATAGCACGTCCGAGCACGACGATAGCTCAGTAGGTTACATAGAGATACAGTACGGAACGAGCGTGAAAAGGGTACGGGTAGACTCCGCTTCGGAGGGTCTTATCCCCTCAAAGCCGATAGTTACACATGAAGTGGGGCAGTATTTTATCTATCCTGATTTTAATGAAATTGACAAGTATACCGATCCGCTCAGGCCATATAATCTCGAGCTGTTCCGCAATAGGCTGTTTGACCGGGATATGCTTTCATATGCCGAGGATATTCACGAAGCCTCTGGAGCACTCGCTTACAATTGCTATAAGCTTGAGATAGAAGCAGCAATGCGCTCGGAGTACATCTCGGGATTTCAGCTGCTTGATTTGCAGGATTTTACGGGGCAGGGTACGGCGCTTGTCGGAATGCTTGACGCATTCATGGACGAAAAACGCTTTGTAAAGGAGCATGACCTTCTCAGAAAATGGAGAGGATTCTGCTCAGAAATAGTTATTCTTGCTGAAATAGAGAGCTTCATTGTTACTGTTGATGAGACCGTTACTATACCTATTATGATTCGCAATATGAGCGAAGATCCTCTTGTCGGCAGAAGTCTTTTATGGACAGTCGACTGTCAAGCAGGTGCTCTTGAGATTCCCGACGGTGCGGAAGGACTTGTCCGCGTAGGAGAAATAAGCTTCACCGCCTCTCATACGGGAAAAACAGAGCTTACACTGCGTATTGGCGATGATACTTCGTTTCTCACGCAGAACAGCTATGAGTTTTGGGCTTTCCCGCGTCCTGAGGAGAACTTTGAGATGCAGAAAAGCTACGTAAAGGGTGATACTACAGTCCATATAACGGATGATCATACTGAAGTGGAAAAGCTCCTTTCCGAAGGGGAAAGAGTGATCTATCTGCCGAATGAGCCAAGAGACAGTATTAAAGGCTTTTACTGCACAGATTTCTGGAATTATCCTATGTTCAAGACAATATCAGAGAGTATGGGCAGAGAGCTTCCTGTGGGCACTCTCGGACTGCTTATTGACCATGAGCATCCTGCACTTGCAAAGTTCTCATGTGAGAAGTGGACTACTCCGCAATGGTATCATATCGTGAGCCATGCAGACTGCGCAGTGCTTGACGGCACGCCCGAGGAGTTCCGCCCGATAGTTCAGATGATAGACAACTGCGAAAGAAATCACAAGCTCGGGCTGCTCTACGAGGCAAGGGTCGGAGAGGGAAGACTTCTCGTCTGCACAAGCCGCCTTTCCGAGATAAAGGATCGAGCCGAGGTACAGGCTTTAATAGGAAGTCTTATAGATTATGCTCTTTCAGAGGGCTTTGCTCCGCAATTTGAAGCCACTCTCGAAAAGCTTCGTTTGAAATAAGGAATACAGTATGGCTTCGACAAAGGGATATCTTGATTTTATACTGGGGCAGCTCGCGGACGGCGGCGGTATTACCTATCGCGCCATGATGGGGGAGTATATACTGTACTGCAAGGGAAGGGGGTTCGGCGGCATTTACGACAATCGCTTCCTTGTTAAGCCTGTGAAATCGGCGATCAGCTATGTGAAGAATGTGCAGTATGAGCTGCCGTATGAGGGGGCAAGGCCAATGCTCCTTGTTGATGATGTTGACGACAGAGAATATGTTAGAGGTCTTGTGAATGCTATGTATGATGAGCTTCCTGAACCTAAGACAAAAAAATAGCAGAATTAGGAGGTGGTGATATGCCACCGGTGGGAGGTCCGGGCGGTCCGGGCGGACGATTCCTTTCGGAGGACGAGAGGAACAACCGTCCAAAGGTGACAAAAGCCCTCTTAAAGAGAATATTTTCATATTTAAAGCCCTATTGGAAGCAGATGCTCGTTGTGCTTGTTGCAATAATAGTATCCTCGATCATGAACCTGCTTCCGTCGGTGCTAACAGGTAAGATAATCGACGAGGGACTCATCAACAGGAGTCTTAAAAAGCTGATATTCTTCATTCTGATGTCGCTTGCGGTGACTCTTGGTGCAAATCTTATCGGTGTCCTCGAAAGCTACATGAATACATGGATAGCTCAGCACATAACCTATGATATGCGCAACAAGATGTATCTTCATTTGCAGAAGATGTCCCAACGCTTTTTCACCTCAAACAATCAGGGCGATATCATTACTCGAATGACGAGTGATATCTCAGGAGTTCAGCAGATAATCACCAATACTCTGACAAGCATACTTTCCAACTCTATAACGCTTATCGTTGCTATGATAGTGATGTTCCGCAGTAACTGGATACTCGCAATAGTTGGTATACTTGTCGTACCGCTGTTTGTCATTCCGACCCGCAGCGCAGGCAAGACGAGATGGTCGATAACGAATGCGTCTCAGGCTTGCAGTGACGAGATAAACGGCATTCTCAACGAGACAATGTCCGTCAGCGGACAGCTCCTCGTGAAGCTTTTCGGCATGGAAAATACCGAGTATGAAAAATACGAGAGCGTAAACAGCAGAATGGTAAAGCTCAATATCCGCGAGAGCATGGCAGGACGCTGGTTCAGAGTTGCTTTGAGCACATTTTCGAGCATAGGACCCATGCTCATCTATCTGGCAGGCGGCATACTCATGATGAGATATGACTCTTCACTTACTGTCGGCGATATCACGGTTCTGGTAGCGCTTCTCGGAAAAATGTACGGCCCCGTGAATCAGCTTCTGAACATTCAGGTGGACTGGATACGCTCGATGGCACTGTTTACGAGAATTTTCGATTACTTTGATATGCCCGTTGAGATAGAAAACGCTCCCGACGCAGTGACTCCGCAGACTCCGCCTGAGGGCAAGGTCGAATTCAGTAAGGTCGGCTTCTATTACGATGAGGAGCGGCAGATACTCAATGATATAAACTTTAAGCTCGACGGCGGCAAATGCATTGCAGTCGTAGGACCTTCGGGCTCGGGCAAGAGTACTCTTGTCAACCTCATACCTCGACTTTATGATGTAACTGAAGGCAGGGTCACGTTCGACGGCATAGATGTGCGCAAGATAGACCTTTCCTACCTTCGCAGACATATCGGCATAGTAAGTCAGGAGACATATCTTTTCAACGGCACTATACGTGAAAACCTGCTCTATGCAAAGCCGGATGCTACCGAGAATGAGCTCATAAATGCCTGTAAGCAGGCAAATATCTACGATTTCATTCAGAGTCAGGATACAGGACTCGATACAGTTGTCGGAAATCGTGGTCTGAAGCTTTCAGGCGGTGAAAAGCAAAGGATATCAATTGCGCGAGTGCTTCTAAAGGATCCCGCACTGATGATATTCGACGAGGCGACTTCCGCCCTTGATTCTATCTCAGAGCAGAAGATACAGAATGCCATTGAACCCCTCATCGCATCACGAACGAGTATACTCATCGCCCACAGGCTTTCGACCATACTTGCGGCGGACGAGATACTTGTTATAAAAGACGGAACTATTGCCGAGCGAGGTACTCACAGTGAACTTGTCGGCGCCGGTGGAGTTTATACGCAGCTTTACGAGACACAGTTCAGTAAGGCAGTAAACAGCGTTGAAAAATTTGATTACACTGAGGGCGAGGATTGAATGTTCATAGCGCCTTCAGGTTCTGAAAATATTTAATTGATCTGAAAGGAAGTGAATGTCCGTGACTGAAATGGATTTCTATATGGAGGCGATAGACAATCTTCCGGCTATCGTGGACGATAAGGAAACTGTGAAGGAGAAATTTGCTCACGTATTCTATGATTTTTTACAGCTGTCGCATCTTTATGATTCCGCTATCGAGGTGGTGAGAACGTATCTGAATATTCTTGATAATGAATTCAGCGTAAAATTTCAGCGTAATCCGATACATAATATAGAAAGCAGACTTAAATCGCCGCAATCCATTATTGGAAAGCTGCAAAAAAAAGGACTTCCTCTTACTCCCGATTCCGCTCAAAAAAATTTGCTTGACATTGCAGGAATAAGAGTTACGTGTTATTATATAAGCGACATATATGCACTTGTTGAAATGTTGGGCAGGCGTGACGATTTTACGGTCATCAAGCGCAAGGACTACATAAAAAATCCCAAGCCGAGCGGTTACAGAAGTTATCATATGATAGTGAATGTACCCGTGTATCTCTCCACTCAGAAGCTTTATGCTCCCGTGGAGATACAGATAAGAACTATCGCTATGGACTTCTGGGCAAGCCTTGAGCATCAGCTCAAATATAAGCCCTCAGCCGCGATAACTCCCGAGATATCCGAGCAGCTTCGCGAGTGTGCCGAGCGCATAGCCGAGACGGATATACAGATGCAGTCGATATATATGCAGATAAACGATCTTGAATGATAAAAAGGCGATTATCGGCAAATCCAGCCGATAATCGCCTTTTTCGTCAAATTATTCCCTAATGACATAAAAGCTCCAAAAAATTACCCGTTCACATATATGCAAGCATATGATATAATTGATAAAAACAAAAGAAGGGAGTCTTGAATATGTTCGGAATAATGCGGAAAGTAAGGCGTGAGGTAACAGACAGAACGGTGTATATGGAGGTTTTCGGTGACAACAAAGTCTCTTACAGAGTAATAACAGGAAGACTTGATCTCTTTGGAGATGATGTTGTCACATATGGGATAGAAGCAGAAGACTTTCAGTCCGGAGAAAAAGAGGTGATACCTGACTTTTCTCGGAATATTGAGGATGCTGTGGATTTTGCAGAGATACTTATAAGCGGTCGCGTCCGTCCTAAACAGATATATGGCAAAGCGCTGAATTATCTTTGCATATCTATATAATCGCGTTTTTTTAGCACTTTTATCGATTCATCGACAAAAAGCTGCCCGAATAAGGGCAGCTTTTTTATTGATCAATCCTGAGCGATGATCTCTTTGTAGAACTCCGAGTAGTCCTTGCGATTTTCCTGTGTAAACTGGATAGCCGTTCTTGGGTGCTGATTGAAGAGACCTGTGAGCAGATACTGAACGTCATATCCCCAAACGGTTCCCTCTTCACGGAGCTTGTTCATATGCTCCTCGATGAAGCGGATAACGGGGTAAACGTTGTACTTCGGATTTTTTAGGAAGCCGAGAAGGAGTTCCATTGCGCAGTTTCCGGCGCCTCTTCCCATAGAGGAATATGTAGCATCAAGCCAATCCACACCGTCTCCGACCGCTTCAATAGTATTTGCGAAGGCAAGCTGTTGATTGTTATGAGCGTGAATGCCGACTTTTTTGTTGTATTTTGCGGCAAAATCAAGGTAAATATCAGCTATTCTGGCTATCTGCTCTGGGTAGAGCGAGCCGAAGCTGTCAACGATGTAGAATACATCAACAGGGGACTGTCCGAGAATGTCGAGAGCGACCTTAACATCGGATTCCTGACCATTCGATATAGCCATAATGTTACAGCTTACTTCGTATCCTTTTGATTTTGCGTCTTCTATCATATCTACAGCAGTAGGTATCTGATGAAGGTAGGTAGCGACCCGTATCAGGTCTACAGGGCTTTCAGAGCGGTCGTGAATATCGTTTTTATAGTCGCAGCGTCCGACATCTGCCATAACGGCGATCTTGAGATCGGTGTTATTCTCACCAACAATAGATTGAATGAATTCGTCGTCGCAGAATTTACATGGACCAAATTTGCTTTCATCAAACATTTCTCTGTCTGCTTTATAGCCAAACTCCATATAATCAACGCCAGCTTTTATATTAGCGAGATAAAGATCCCTGATAAACTTCTCCGTGAAGAAAAAGTTGTTTACAAGTCCCCCATCTCGAAGAGTAGCATCAATTACTCTTACATCTGATCTGTAATTCATAAGCTTAGATATTTCTTTCATAGTGACCCTTCCTTTGAATTTACTGTACCGCTTTAAGCTGTAGTGCTTTAAAGTGATTTGTTGTGTATAGTATATCACATTTTTTGCGCTTTGTCAAACGTTTTTCTGAAATTTCATATTGTTCTTTATATCTAAGAAATTTTATCTGTTTTTTTGTGCAAAATGCATTACAGCAATGTAAGGAGCATAATAAGATCAACTGTTATAATAATATATATCAACAATAACGATATAAACTTCTATGTATTAAAAGTCTAAAATATCATTCCGCGCATGTTGATTTTTTTCTGATAATGTGTTATAATGATAAAAATCAGTGATATCTAAAAAATGATATAAGAATCATGGAGGTGTATTAATAATGAACAAAAAAGCTTGTTCAGCGATTGTTGCTGCTGCGACATTTATTTCAACCGCATTTACTTCATTACCTTTTCACGTGAACGATAACGTCCGCGCTGATAGCACTGTAAAAATAATGTGCATTGGAGATTCTATAACTGACGGTTATGGTATAAACGGATCTTATCGGAAATTTTTGTATAATAATCTTATTGAAATGGGATATACAATAGATATGGTAGGCGCAAAGGGCGGAGGCTGGACGCCCACATATACCGACGAGGATACAGGAGTTACTTTTTCGTATGATGACGAAAATACAGGCTACAGCGGTTACGCAATAAAGGAATACTCAGGCAGGAGCGGTATACTTGAAACGCTCCAATCTACTGATTGTCTTGCTCAGACAACTCCTGATATCGTTATACTTCAGATAGGTACGAATGATGTTATTGATAATCATGAGCTTGATTCGGCGGGGGATAGACTTAGCGATTTGATCACATATATCATGGATGAGATACCTTCCGGTTCCGCATTGTTCGTAACATCGATTCCGGATCTTGATCCTAACAGAAGTGATGTTTATTCTTGGTTTGGCAATTACAGACATTCTTCAGATTGGCAGACTCAGTATAGCGATGATGAAGTTGAAGTTAATGTTCAGGCAGCCGTAGATACGTATAACTCAACTGTCCGTCACACTGTATCAAATCTTCAGGGAACATATTCTAACCTCTACATAGGAGATGTTCACAGCGCCATTACTGATGTGACTACACAGCTCAATGATGGTGTTCACCCTAACAATGTGGGATATAAGCTCATGGGGGCTTACTGGACCACTGTCATTGATAATTATTTAAGCGGAAGCGCACCCTCTATTTCAACAACAACAACAACAACAACTACTACTACTACTACTACTACTACTACTACCTCGACTACAACGACTGTTACAGAAACGACCACAACTACGTCCAAGGAAACAACAACTGCTACCACTACATCTTTGACAACAACATCAACTTCTGAAACTACAACTACCACATCTTCCTCTACTACAACAAATACAACGACCTCTACAACTGTTACCTCTTCTGGAACTATAACGACTACAACTGCTGATCCTGACATTTCAGAAAACGGATATAAAATATCAGACCTTGTAAAACTTCAGCAGCATATCTTACGTACTGTAGACAGCAATACAGGTGCATTACTGATTCAGCTCACTGCTGAAGATGCGCAGCGCTATGACATGAATAGTGACGGAAAGCTAAATTCATTTGACTCGGTTCTTCTCAGGAAAGAGCTGCTTACTGTTTGCTCATGATGAAGCAAGGTCATAACTAAACCTATATGTCAGATCCCTTTGCAAAAAGCAAAGGGATCTGTACTTGTTTATGATGTAAATACGAATTATAAGCGATAAATTATGCGAATTCTTGACATTGCTTCAAAAACGGGGTATAATATAATAAGATAATTATAGCAATTGGAGGCAATACAATAATGAAAAAAATTGTTATAAATTTAGCAGCAATTATTACTGCTCTTATGGGAATGATTTTTGTTACTGCTGCTGTAAGCGCAGCAACCGTCGATGAAGTCGCTGAGGTAGCTCGCTCCTATGGCTATTCAGAAGAGCAGATACAGGAAGGATATAACGAATATTATCTTAATCAGGAAGAATATCCGCCTGAAAGGCTTGATAGAGTAATTGAGAAGCTCCACGAAGCAGGAAGCCAGATAATTACTACCGGTTCGCAGATAATCGACGCTTATACGACTACAACAACAACTAACATCACCACTACTATTACTTATACAAGCGGGACATCTTCTTTTGATCAGGTTGATGTAACAACAATTTCTTCCGACAATTCGTCAAATTCTTCTATAACTCTTACGACGGCAAACGGAGATACATTTGAGAGAATGAGCAGAAAGGACTTCATCGCTCTTTCTTATGAAGATAAAATGGCGTATATCAGCACATTTACTCCGGAACAGCAGCAGGTTATCATTGATGACCTTTCGCCTGAGGAATATAGAAGTATGCTCAAGCAGATGCCCTCAGATCAGAAGCTCCAGGTCGTAGGCACTCTGTCTCAGGCAGCAGAAGAGATGGGGTTGAATATTACAGTAGAAGAAATAAGTGATGATTCTCTGACTGTTGCCATGCGAAACAGCAGCGGGGAACTTGTCAGCAGATCAACAGCAGGAACGAATGTAGAGGATACAGGTTATGACAGAAAGATTATCTACTTTTCTTCTGCCGCTTTATTTGCTTTCGCTTTTTGTGTACTATATTTTATGATCCGCAACTCATTCATAAATTCCGAAAGAATTGAGGAAGAATATGAAGAATAAAGAAAAAAATTATACTCAACTCCATATATTAACTCCATTTGTAGTTTTGGCACTTTGCTTGGGGATATTTATGATCGCAATGATAAAGCCGGCGGACAAGCTCAAAGTATATCTGAATCTTGCTTTTATGGACGATCTTAAAACGGTTCCTGACAGCGCAGATTCAGGATTGGTAATACGAGACAATGAGATAGTTACTGAGCATGATGGGGAAACAAGTGAAACAGGCGAATTTATCAGACCTGTTTTCGGTGAAATGTACGCAATAATAAAATGCGATGTTTTCGGAGTTGATGTTCCTGTATATTGGGGGAGCAGCTCTGAACTCTTTGAGAAGGGTGCATGTCAGGCTTCGGGTTCTGTTCTTATAGGCGATAGCGGAAATTCTGTAATAAGCGCACATGAGGACACTTACTTTGCCAGTTTGAAAAGCCTTGAAGAAGGCGATATTATTACTGTTAATACGAATTACGGCGAATTTATTTACCGCGTAAAAGAGCTTATAACCTTTGATAAGACAAACACCAAATATGTCGCAGCTTCGGAAGAAACAAAGCTTACGCTTTACACCTGTCAAAAGGACGTTCTTGGAACATCTGATATGCGGATAGGTGTGATATGCGAGCTTACTGAAAAGAAATTTTATACAGCAGCAGGGGAGGGGTCAAATTGAAAAAGCTCAGTTCATATCTTCCCTCTCTGTTAATATCTGTTATAATAGTTTTCGGATTTATCGGTATGGCTGCGGTCATACTTTTGGACATAAACGTCACTGCAAATAACTGTATCAGTATTTCAAAGAAAAATGCTCTCGAAAAGGGTATCTACAGTGAGCTTGAAAGCTACTATAAAGATAAGTATAATTCCTCCGGAATACCTGCTGAAGTCTACATGGATGCAATTTCAGAGAATTATATCAAGAGCTTTGAGGAGGTCTATATAAACGCTGCTTTTGAGACTCTTAATACCGGCGAAAAAATGGAAATTGAATTTCCGGAAAATAAGCAGCTGGAAGATAGCATCGAAAAATTTTTCAGTGATTATGCAGATAAATCCGGCTACGAAAAGGACGAGGCATACGAACTCAAGCTTTCTTCGACCAAAGAGAATGCCTATAAGACTATTGGATCATATTGTGATGTGTATAAATTCTCTGCTTTGAATGAGCACGGCGTCCTGATAAAGCTATCAAAACTTTTTAGGTATCGTTTCGCTTTAACGATTGCATTAGCCTTAGCAGATATTGTTTTATTATTGCTTCTATTCTTTATTAATATAAAAAATAAGCTTGTTTTATATTATTGGGTAGGGATATCAGCGATCATATCTTCCATATTAGGTGCAACTCCGGCATTGTATCTTATTATAACAAGATACTTTGATTCGTTTTCGATAAAGCAGCCTCAGGTATTCACAGCATATACAAAAGTAATGTATAATTTTACCGAAGCGTTCATTGCTGTAGAAACGGCAATGATAGTTTTAGGTATATCTATGCTTGTTATTTATGCAGTAATGTGCGGAAAAAGCCGCCGTTTTAATATTAGCCCACAGCAAGTTAAATAAAAAACATTAATAAAAGTTCAACAATGAAGATTGACTAAATATGGAAAAAATGTTATAATAATTTTAGTCGGTTTATCCGCTAAATTAAAATATTATAAAGGAGGCAAAACAATGGAATCATTAAAAAAGTATGTGGCTGAAGCAATAGGTACATTCGTGCTCGTACTTCTCGGCTGCGGAACAGCAATGCTCGTTGGCTGCGGAACAGGATTAAACAATGCGGATGGCACTCCCGAAGGAGTTGGTTATATCCTTACAGCCTTTGCATTTGGTCTTGTCATAGTTGGCATGGCGTATTGTATCGGAAATATCTCAGGTTGTCATATCAATCCTGCGGTATCACTTGGAGTTCTCATAAGCGGAGGTATTACGGTAACTGACTTTATCGGTTACATTATATCACAGTGCGTGGGCGCAATTCTTGGTTCCGCAGTCCTTAAAGGTATTTTCAGCCTTGGTGATATTACGGACAGAACCGGTGGTTTAGGTTCTAATGGTCTTGCCGGAGTAAACGGAAATGTTGGTGCCGGACTTATCGTAGAGATACTCTTGACATTTATATTTGTCATGACTATTCTTGGGGTTACTTCAAAGAAAGCAAACCACGGTTCCTTCGGAGGACTCATCATTGGTCTTACGCTTACTCTGGTACACATCTTCGGAATCGGTCTTACAGGTACTTCTGTAAATCCTGCAAGAAGTATTGGTCCTGCATTATTTGCAGGAGGAGATGCTCTTAGTGATCTTTGGGTATTTATTGTGGGACCTTTTATCGGCGCAGCTATTGCAGCGTGTGTTTATAAGTTCCTCGAATCTTCAATCGAATCTGAAAAAACAGCTCCTTCTAAGAATAATACAGCTAAATCAAAGAAGAAGTAATATATTTATCTCCCTGAGACATGCACATCTTAGGGAGATTTTTTATAAAGCAATCAGATTGAATTTTTTTCAGCCCCGTGATATAATATTAATATAATGTTGAAAAGGGCGCAAAGTTTCACCAAATGGAAGTTATTTATCATCTTCAATAAAACATAGCGACATTCTGGCGGTGGTGACTGTGACGTTTTTATATCCTGATATCAAAAAATTCCCCTCTGAGGTTCAGTCCTCGGAGGGGGTGTTTTTCTTTTCGGCATATTTTTCGCGCCGTTTTCTGTTGATTTCGTCTTTGTTTTCAGCGTAGTGTTTCCGGCGCTTTGCGGAACGTTCCGCTTTGTCTATCCTGTTGTAGTAGTAATTCAGCCCCTGTTCATTATCTATTTTTCTGTGCATGATTGGCTGACAATCGGGACAATATTTTTGCAGTCCGCTTTCGACAGTGTATTCAGCGCCGCAGTTCTGGCAGATATCTTTAGAGCCGAGCGGTCTTATTGTTCCTTCACGTTTCCTTTTGCGATCAGATATACGTCGCCTTTCCAATCGACAATCCGGGCAGTACCACGCTCGCGGACCACCCTTGAAGCTCACGCCGCAGGTGCGGCATATCCTATCATATATCGCCATTGTCCGCCTCCGGTATCTCGGTGACGAGCACATAGCCGATGAGGATAGGTAGGTAGTCCGGCGGTCTACGTTCTTCGCTGCACCAGTTCTGCACTGATCTATACGGCAGCCCGAACTTTCGCGCGAAGTACGTCATGCTCAGCCCCGAAAGTTTCACCAGATTCTTAGTGCTGCCGTCAGCAGCAGCTCCGATGATATTGACAGCCTTCGTTAGTCCGTCGCCGTCCCACTTCATTTCAGGCGGGAAGCCTATTTCGCCCAGCAGGCGCTCTTCCGAGCGCCCGATGTCGATGTACTCTCCGATCAGTGCCTTGTAGTAGTCGTAGTTCATAGTTACCTCCTTCACTTAGCGATCGTCTCGATGAGTGTATCGTGAATGTCGTATGCACAGCAGCGAAAAATTTTGAATTCGCTTTTAGTCTCTTCGATTCTGTAGTCCTCGCCGTAGTGGTGGAATCCATAACCGTGAACGAGTATGTTATTTCCAACTTCGTTATGAAACTCTCTAACTGCCTGCTCGAATTTCTTCATCATTGCGTTTGTCATAATTTCCTCCTTGCCTTTCGGCTGTCGTTTTCTTTCGGGCTCTCTGTCCCTTTCCTTGATTATATTATACACCCAATGGGTACATTTGTCAAGGCTTTTTTGAGAAAATTATACTCAACGAGTGCTTTTTGTATACTTGCACAATTTTTTGATTATCTTTTGTAAAATTTGTACATCGCACATCGCAATCTATTTCTTTATTAGTCGTCTGCGACGGCAAGGGGGCGCGCCCTCAGGCGCACACGTGTAGTTTAGAATTAATACTTTGCAATGGGGGAAGGGAACCGCTTCCCCCATTATTTTTACTTGAATAGAATATAGATTTTTCTAAGGCTCTGCCTTGAAAAATCTGACCAGTTCGGCAAGCTCCGTTAGGAGCTTAGGGGAACCGCGCGCATTATATGCGAGCGCGCGGAGCGTGGCGGTGTGGGAATCTTTAATCCGCCGGAGGCTCCGCTTTGCTTCCTCTCCCCTTAATATAGGGGTGCGACGGGATAATATTACTTATCTTCAAAATATAAATTATTATCTGTTTCTTTTCTACTTTCATAATATTTGTTCGGGTCTAAATGTGCAAGATGATTGTTTATAATCTTGAGCTCTCTTTCAATCATCTTATGCATTTTTAATATGTAGTCTGCCATACATATTATACTTCCAATCACTAACACTGCTATTATTATAATTGCGATTGTTAAAATTATATCTGCTGTTGTGGCTTCTGAGAAGAAATCGATTATTTTTTCAAGTTTCATCTATTATACTCCTTTTTTCTTTATTATGTATTCTAATTAGTGCTTTAGCTTTTTGTATTGTTTTTCTTTCAATTTTAAGTTCTTGTGATAATACATTTTCATTTTCATTGAAATAGTATTCTATATCTTTTTCAAATAATGTAATTATTTCTGTATTTATGTGATTATTCTCCTTATGCTGTTTCTTTAGCCTTTATTTGATCTTCCTGTTCTTCTTCGTATAATATATCTAATAACTGTAAAACCCTGCCTTTTCGCTTATCGGACAGTGATTTATATTTGTTCAGCAGCTCCGTTTCCTCGGAGCTGTTTTTGTGTAATCCGCCTTTGTCATTGGTAAGTCCAGCTATATAGTCTATTGATACTCCGTATATTTTTGAGAGTTGTATTGCAAAATTTAACGGTGGTTCTCTTTTCCCTGATTCGTAGAGTTGATAATGTTGTTGTGAATCAAATACTTTTTCTGCTATTTCTTTTTGAGTTAATTGTTCATCTTCTCTTAAATCTCTTATTCTTTGGTACATTTTTACATCTCCATTTTTGTTTTTTTGTATTATATCACAAAATTCGTTTGTATGTATTGACACACGATTGATTGTATGTTATATTGTTGTTGTAACATACAATCGTATGTTACAATTATCACTTCAAGTGACCATTCGCTTAGTGTTGTGAGAGCCATATATAAGCCGAGCCGAGGAGCACGTTAGAACCTCAATCATGACAGAAGCGCCCCACACCTGAATTGAATGGTTGTGATACCGCTGATATACTTAGATTCAGGTGTCGGAGCTTCGACAAAAAATAATTCCCCGACCGATAGGGGAGAAAGGAAATCAATTATGAAGACAGTATTTATCGGTTATGAAAAACGTGTAGGCTCTTTCCCGTCAAAAGAAACAGGCGAGATAATCAGTTATAGCAATCGCTTCTTGCGGTTTATCACTGATTCAGGTGCTTCAAAGTCTGATGTAGGTTTTAAGTCATTTACTACAGATCGCTTGAAGCTCGGTGAACTTGCTGAGATTCTCGGTGTTCCTGAAAATGATGAAGCTGTTGATAAAGCTTTAGCTGCTTTACTCAATAAGCCCGTTCGCACTTCATTTGCTCCGAAAGATGACAAAATGGTGCTTGTCTGGTTCGGTGCTGAATAAAGTCATTACATCGCATGATGTTTGATAATTCTTGAGGAAAGGAGTTTTTAAGTTATGGGTGAAGCTCTTACTTCTGCTCTTACAGATGTTACTACAATTTTCAATCAGGCTGTAACCATGATCACCGGTAATACGGTTGCAATGCTTTTCGTGGCTATTCCCTGTGTCGGCGCTGGTATCGGTCTTTTCCATAGACTTATCCGCCACTAATTCAATTCAATAAAAAGGCAGTAGGGCGCGCCTGCCGTATGGTCTTTTTCCCTCCTGTCTTTATGACAGGAGGTTTTTTAATGAAAAAATGTAAAAAGATATTATTCATCGTTCCTATTATATTTACAATGATATTATCATTGGCTGCCCCTTTGTGTTCTTTTGCAGCTACATATACTATTGATAATACTTTAATAAATTATTTTTTAGCACTTGGATCTCATTCTGATATATTATCTTTTGAAGAACATTCTTCTTTTGATGTTTTAAGTTCAGGATTTTCAGGCTCTTATATCTATATTCGGGGTGTTTCTTGTGATCCTACTTATCAATCTGTAAAATGTGAATCTTTCTTATTTAAAGCAGATGATGCTTCTTATAGTGTAGAAGATGATGGTACTTATTGCTTTTCGTTTTCTTCTACTCCTCTATGTAATAGATACGAACGAACTTTTTATTTTAATTCGTCTGGTTCTTATTCTAATTTTAGTACAAGTTCTTCTGACGGTTTTCTTTCCTATTCTATAAATACTATTTGTTATAATCCTGATACTAATATAGTTTCCTTTTATAGTGGATCTTCTTTAACTTATTCTTTTGAGTTTTATTCCGGTTTATATGAAATATTTGATACAAATGTAGTTGATTTAGACGCGCTTGATGTTACTGTAATTTTTAAGCCTGATCTGAACGGTAACGTTGACAGAACTGTGACCGATAGTAACGGTAATGAAGGCCTTGCTCAATCTATGACTATGACTGTTAATAATAATTCTTCCTTTGCTATTCAATATTATATGGCTATTTATAATTGGACTGATACTACCTCGGACCCTATTTTTATTTATTATTCTAATGCTTGGGTTTATTCTTATGATATTTCTTCCAAAGATTCTTTTCTTGATGAATCACAGGTAAAATTAACTAATAAAGCTACTCAATTTCATTATCTGTCCGCCGGAGCTTCTGAAATTGTTACTTTTAATTTTAATCAACTCAATTTGAAAGAAAAAACTTTATATTATGTTACTGTTAAAGCTGTTAAATGTGATTATGATCATGCTTCTTTGAACTTTGTTAATTCTGATCCTTCCGAGGTTGATTCTGATACTTTTCAAATTAGCCGAAGCCTTGAAGAATGTTATTCTGGTTGGTTTAATTTTCTGCAGTATTCTGATATAACTTACGATCATTCTTCAAGTTCTAATGGTGTTTTACCTTTTGACGGTTCTAACGGCAGTACTGATGATTCCGATAAGTATGCTCTTTCTCGAAATGCTGTTTTGAATGATGATGGTTCTATTGATTATACTTCGTTAAGCCTTCTTGAAGACGGTTCTTCATGGTGGGTTACTGGTCTATTTGATCAAGTTGGATCCGATGTTGCAGCTGATTTAACAAATATTTTTGATTCGCTTGGTTTAAGTAATAACTCTTATAATTATTCTTCGTCTGATAGTGATATTAATAGTCTTTCATCTTCATTTACTCAATATTTTCGCTTCTTAAATACTGCATTTCATTTCTTCCCTATTGAGTATATTACACTTATTACTTTGGGTTTAACCTCAATTGTTATTCTCGCTATTTTGAGGACGGTGTTAAAATGAATGTTGTTGATATCATTAATTCAATTAACGATTTTTTTACTGAATCTTTCGATAAATTATTTGATTGGTTTCTTGGCATTCTTGCTGTTGTCTATGTTAGTTGTATATCTAAGCTTCTTAATCGTTCTATAGAGATATTGTCTGACGGTTATGATATAATTGTTGCTTCTGGTCGTTATTGTATTCGCACTTTGTTTTCTTTTGAAGCATTTGATTCAACTAATAGTAATTTTGGTAGTAACTTTATATTTTTCTTTGTCGGACTCTTGTTCTGCGTTGTCGGTATTAAGTTATTTATTAGTTTGATTAAGATGATTTTGCAAGCTATTTTGTGAGGTGATTATATTGGATTATATAAAATTGGTGTTCGATTTTTGTATTAATCTTTTTAATACTCGTCTTACTTTTGAGCCGTTTTCTTTCACTATTTTTCAATTTGTTCTTGCTTTGGCTATTCTTTCTGTTCTTGTTGGTTTTATTCATCGTTTATTCTTTAATTAGGAGGTATACATGATTTCGCCAACATTAATTAACCCACGTATAATCATGCGGTTATCTGATTCAGGTTTACCGGCGTGGCTCAAATATGTGATAGCTGCACTTTTAGTTATACTAATTTTGCAGACTATTATAAATAATTCAAGGAGGTAAGAAAAATGGCATTTATAAAAGCAATGTTCGGATTGCTCCTGTTCTGTATAGCAATAGGCTCTTTGATTTCTATCTTCATCTTCACTGTCGATGTTATCAAGTGGCATGACAAAGAAGTCAAAGTTAAAATCACTCCGTCAAATGCGCCCGATCAGAGCGAGGACAATCCTACTATTGAAGAAAGCGAGGTGAAAGAACATGCTGACGAATCCGGAGAACATAATACATCAGCTTTTTTTGACTTTGGGCGTTGATCTTGATTATTTACCTGTTCAAAAGTACGAAGCTTTCTTGATGTGTTTACAATTCGCTGCAGCCCTTTGGTTCATCTGGTGGTTTGTTAAGATGATGTATTCACTTCTTCGAAGCTTTCTGACAGGAGGTACACATTAATGTGGTTAGTATCTCTACTGTTTAAAAAACTATTTGCTTTTCCTTTGTTCCTGTACTATATCATATATGATAAGCTGATCTATAAGTATTATCGCAAGAAAAAGCTTTTCCCCGGTTGGGGAATACATCTATTCACTGGTAAATTCGGTGCAGGTAAGACAAGTTTAATGACTATTAAGGCATATAAATTATGTCGCAAATACAAACAGCTCCACGTTGTAACTAATATCCAGCTTACTAACTTTCCGGAATGGACAAAGATATTACCGCTTAACACTGCCGAGGATATCTTGAACGCTCCTGATAATAGCTTGATCCTTATCGATGAGATAGGCACTCTATTTAATAGCCGTGATTTCAGTACCGGGAAGAATAGCGTTCCTAAACCTGTCTTCCAGCACCTTTGCCAGTGTCGAAAGCGACACTTGATGATTTACGCAACTGTTCAGCGCTTCAATCTGCTTGATAAACAGATACGTGATATAACAGCTACTGTTACTGAGTGTACATCTACCATGCGTCACCCTTTCAGTCGTATGCTTACCGGCTTAACCTATGATATAGAAGAATATGAAGCATATACGACTAACAAGCTGTATAAGCCTCGTGTTGATAGTACATATGTTGCTATACAGTCTGATAAATACCGTCATTTATATGATACAACGGAACTTATACAAGGTCTTTTGACAAAAGAATATCTCTCTGATGAAGAGATCTTGCGCAATCAAGGCGTTATTGATCAGTATGCTGACGGCAGCAAGGAAGGTCAGAAGGCTTATAAGAAGGCTATGAGGAGGAGAAAATAATGAATGTTCTTGTTGCTTGCGAAGAATCTCAGGCTGTTACTATTCAGCTGCGTGCACTTGGTCACACGGCTTTCAGTTGCGATATTCTAGATTGTTCCGGCGGTCACCCCGAATGGCACATAAAAGGCTCTTGCCTTGATGTTATAAATGGCTGTACTTCTTTCACAACATCTGACGGTCTACATCATCTAATACTTGGTTCATGGGATTTGATTATAGCGCACCCGCCTTGTACATATTTATCTTTTGCTGGTAATCGTTATTTATCTTCTAAATGTACTTCGGTTGATAAAATCGCTGAACGCCTGGCTTTGCGTAATTCAGCTGCGGAGTTCTTCTTGAAATTGTATAACGCACATTGCGATCATGTGGCTGTAGAAAATCCTGTTGGTTATATGAATACTTTTTTTCGTAAGCCTGATCAAGTAATATACCCTTATTTCTTCGGCGACCATGATTCAAAACGTACTTGTCTCTGGCTTAAGAATTTACCTTTACTTGTTCCGGATTATGTTTCCTCGAAGCCTGAACCGGTATATATCCAGAATAATGGTAAACGGCGATATTTTGTAGAGTCATGTTCCGGTCCTGAGCGCTCAAAATTGCGATCAAAGACTTTTCCTGGTATTGCTCGCGCTATGGCTTACCAGTGGACTAATAATTTTTGGCTTTAGCTGCCGAACATAGCAAGGGAGAGGGGAAGCCCCAGAGGGGCGACCCTCTCCCGCAACCCCCTGTAGCTAACAGGGGGGTAGAACGTAAAATAAAATGAAAGATGTGATATTATGGCTACTGTTAAAACTGGTGTTTGTCCCTCCTGTGGGAAGGAACGAGAGCTTGCTTATTTTCAATTTGGCGTGATAAAAAGTACAATGTGTGTGCATTGTCTAAAGCGATATCTTGATTCTGCTGTTATACCTCGTTTGATAAAAAATAATAATACCGATGACGATCGTGTTTTAATAGGTGAATATAATGCAGAAGAATGATTTGCTTTCCAATCATATAATATATGATTATTTATCTTTTACTTCAAAAATACATAGTACTACAGCAATTATTGATATGCTCGGACTGCAGAATGTAACTTTTGAGACGATAAAAGGATTTTACGGCTATAAGGATCGTTTGTATTATGACGGTATATCAATTCATTATAACGGTCGTGAAGATATGGGTGTTTGTTGTGAAATGTCCGGTAAAGGCTGCCGAACATGGGAAAAATACGGTAATTCAGATTATGACGGCTTATTTTCTGAAATACTCGCAAACTATTCTGATAATTCCGATAAAAGGCAAATGAATCTCACACGTCTTGATGTCGCGTATGATGATTTTACCGGTGTTCTCGACCTTCCTCAACTCTGCATCGAGACCCAGCTTCATAATTTTGTTTCAAGGTTTAAGGATTGGCAAGTTATCTTTGGCAATAAAGGCATAGCCGTTAATCATGGAAGTAACAAGTCTAACGTGTATATCCGTATATATGATAAACGACTTGAACAGAATGTTCAGGATCTCATTGATCATTGGGTGCGCTGTGAGCTTCAAATCCGGAAAGAATGCGCGATCGGCTTCATCATGTTGAAAGATACTATAGAAAATAAGTATTTCAGCACACTGAATAATTATCTTCGGTATATTGTTCCGTCTGAATCTAATGAATCTAATAGCCGTATATTAGATACTGCGCCTTATTGGCTTAAATTCATTCAATCAGCTGATAGCAAAAGTATTTTTCATAAGCCTGCTGATAATTACAGCTTTGACAAGCTCTATAGTTATGTAAATAATCAGCTTTCCGGCGCGATATCTACATACATTGATGTTGTCGGTGTCGATCAGTTTTTAAAAGACATTGCTCAAGCTCGTAAAGGGAAAAAACTTAATCCTAAATATCAATCTATCAAAGATGAATATGAAGCTCACGGTGCCAATATATTGAAATTTTTAGAAGAACACGGTGTAAAAACATGAATCAAAAAGAAATATCATTATTGTATAGTTATATCTATCATAACCAGATCGAGCTCGAAAACGAAGTAAAACAGCTGCAGACGAATATTAGATTTCGTAGGATAGATATAACTGACTGCATCGAGCTTGCTTGTGCTCTGCAACGCTTGGAGACGTTCAAAGAGATTACAAAGCATATAAGAATACTACTTAATTTTGAATAAAGTGGGTGTATTGATGATAATTCCGAAAAATTATATAAGTAACGGTAATATCATTCATTTTCATGTTATTGTTGATTCTTGATTTCTGTGTAAAAAAGTGATATAATATAAACTAACATAAATGTTGAAAAAGGCACAAAGTTTCACCAAATGGAAGTTTGGTGAAACTTTAAAAGGAAGTGAATCTATGAAAAATTACAATAATACAGATAACCCGGATTTTCTCAATGATTACCTGGTACATATAAAAATAGTGCAGCTTCTTTCCGAGCGCACAATTCAGGAGTATTATCTTGATATAAGACTGTTTCTTAAATTTATATATGAAAACGAATATGATACAGGAAAAGCTATTGAAGATATAGATATTTCCCGTATGACCGGATCTGATCTAAGGAAGATCTCAGTATCAGATATATACAATTTTATTTTCTATACATCAGATGAGCGAAATAATTCTGATCGTGCCAGATACAGAAAAATTTCTTCATTGCGAAGCTTTTTCAAATATCTAAATAAGGTAGCGAATATTGTAGATAATGATCCTACTCAAGATCTTGATGTTCCTGTTCCGAAGGGTTCCCTTCCTAAATTTCTTACTTTAAAAGAGAGCCTCAGACTTCTTGAAGCATCTGACAGCAGTGAATCGAAACGAAATTACTGCATAATAACTTTATTTCTTAATTGTGGAATGCGATTGAGTGAATTGGTCGGTATAAATATTAAAGATATAGATTTTTTTGATAATAAATTAAAAGTTTTAGGTAAGGGCAATAAAGAACGAATGGTATATCTTAATCCTGCCTGCATAAGTGCTCTAAACGATTATCTTAGTATAAGAAAAAATATAAAGAAAGCTGCAGATGAACCGGCGCTGTTTATCAGTAATCAGAATCGTCGTATCTCAAAGCGCAGAGTCCAGCAGATCGTCGAGGAAACCCTTGAAGCAGCTGGTTTGGACGGCAAAGGTATTACCACTCATAAGCTCCGTCATACTGCAGCAACACTTATGTATCAATACGGCGATGCCGATGTACTTACACTCAAGGAACTGCTGGGTCACGCAAATATTTCCACTACCGAGATATACACACATCTTAGTGACGATAACGTCCGTAACGCTGTTGAAAGCAATCCCCTATCTAATATTAAATCAGATAGCCATAAGGAATAGTTTTTTTATTAAATTAGAGTGAATGTGTTGCAAATTCAACCGAAATGTAGTATAATATTTCAGGTATAAGCTTCTTTATGTGTTTTTCAGGAGGTACTATTTATGTGCGGAATTGTCGGCTTTACAAACTATATTGATAATTCTAATGAAGTAATAGAAAAAATGATGGATAAGATCAGGCATCGTGGTCCTGATGCAGCTGGAAAATATGTTGATGAAAAAATCGCACTCGGACATCGTAGACTTAGTATTATTGACGTAAGTTCTCAAGGTGACCAGCCTATATTCAGTGAAGATAACTCACTTGTTATAGTTTTCAATGGAGAAATATATAATTATCAAATATTGCGAAATCAGCTTATTGAAGCAGGATATAAATTCAAGACAAAAACGGATACTGAGGTGCTGCTTTACGGCTATATGGAGTTTGGTGAAAAGCTCTTAAACAAATTAAGGGGTATGTTTTCTTTCCTTATATGGGATAAAAACAAAGAAGAACTTTTTGGCGCAAGGGATTTCTTTGGCATTAAGCCGATGTATTACGCAATAATGGGCAATACCTATATGTTCGGTTCTGAAATTAAAAGTTTTCTGGAGCACCCTTCTTTTGTGAAGGAGATAAACACATCTGTTCTTGAAAGTTATCTTACTTTCCAGTACTCCCCTACTAACGAAACGTTTTTTAAAAATGTTTACAAGCTCCCCCCTGCACACTATTTTAAGTATAAAAATGGCAGTTTTGAGATAAAGCGTTACTGGGACGTTCGTTTCCATGCTGATAATACTCCTGATCTCAATCAATGGGTAAATAAAATATCAGATACATTCCATAACTCTGTTGAAGCTCATAAAATAGCCGATGTTGAAGTCGGTTCCTTTCTTTCAAGCGGAGTTGATTCAAGCTATGTAGCAGCTGTAGCTGATGTTGACAAAACTTTTACTGTTGGCTTCGGCAAAGACGAGAAATATAACGAGATAGGTTGGGCAAAGGAATTCTCCAAAGCCATTGGCAAGGAAAACACGAGTAAGATCATCTCTCCTGAGGAATATTGGGAAAGTCTTTCCATGATACAGTATCATATGGATGAACCTCTTGCTGATCCCGCAGCTGTTGCTCTATATTTTGTATGTAATATCGCTTCAGAAAAGCTGAAGGTTGTTCTCTCCGGAGAGGGTGCTGACGAAATTTTCGGCGGTTATAATGTTTACAGTGATCCTGACGGTACTTTATATGATAAGCTTCCGAGAGCTGTAAAAAGAGGTATCGGAACTTTAGCTTCAAAGCTTCCTGCTAAGAGAGGCGTAAACTTCTTTGTACGCAAAGGCAAAGACGTTGAGGAGCGATTTATAGGCAATGCTTATATGTTTACTCCGGAAGAAAGAAAATCTTTGCTCAGAATAAAAACCTCGGCTCCCGATCCGACTGTCATTACAAAGCCGTTCTACGACAATGTTAAGTCTAAGGACGATGTTACAAAAATGCAGTATCTTGACTTGCACCTCTGGATGGCTGGAGACATTCTGCTGAAAGCCGACAAAATGAGTATGGCTAATTCGCTCGAGCTCAGAGTCCCCTTCCTTGATAAGGAAGTGATGAAGCTTGCCGAGAAGATACCTACGAAGTACAGAGTTACGCACGACAAAGGTACCGACGAAACCAAATATATCACTAAATATGCCATGCGTCTCGCTGCTAAAAAGGATACTCCAAGGCAGACCGCCAAAACTGCCGCAAAGAAAAAGCTCGGCTTCCCTGTTCCTATCAGGGTCTGGCTCAAGGAGGATAAATATTATAATATAGTCCGCGAAGCGTTTGAAAGTGACAGTTCAAAACAGTTCTTCAACACTACGCCACTTATAAAGCTGCTCGACGACCACAAATCGGGAAAAGCTGACAACAGCCGCAAAATATGGACAGTGTATATCTTCCTTATTTGGTATAAGGTCTATTTTGAAAACGACGGAATTTATTGATAAAATGCGTTTCAGGAGGTTTAAAATATGCATTCGGAATATCAACACCTTATTGACCTGAGCGACTACCCAGTTTTGTGGTGGAAAAATCTCATTGAGCTCGGCGAAAAGATTTACAATAATCCCTCAGAGTACGCCCACAAGTGTGACGGAAAAATAATGGCTACGCTTTTCTATGAGCCTTCCACTCGTACGCAAATGTCCTTCCAAACGGCTATGATACGCCTTGGCGGACAGATAATCGGTTTTGATAACCCCGCAAATTCTTCGGTCGCAAAGGGCGAAACCATCAAGGACACAACTAAGATAGTCAGCAACTATGCCGACGTTCTTGTCATACGTCATCCCATCGCAGGCGCTGCAAAGGCAGCCTCTTTGACTGCCGACTGCTCAGTCATTAATGCGGGCGACGGCGGTCACCTGCACCCGACCCAGACCCTGACAGATCTGCTTACTCTGAAAATTGAAAAGAAGACTCTTTCGGGACTTACCATTGGAATGTGCGGAGATCTTATCAACGGACGCACCGTCCACTCGCTCTGCAAGGCGTTATCACGCTTTGAGGGCAATAAGTTTGTGTTTATTTCTACCCCTGAACTCAGAATGCCTGTGTATATCAAAGATATCATAAAGGCAAACGGCAGCAGCTTCGAAGAGGTCAATACCCTTGAAGAAGCGATCGGGAGACTTGATGTTCTCTATATGACAAGAATACAGCAGGAGCGTTTTGCCAGCGAAGAGGATTATCTTGCACAGAAGAATACATATGTACTTGACCGTAAAAAGATGCTCGGCGCTAAAAAGGATATGATAATTATGCACCCGCTTCCAAGAGTTGACGAGATAACAGTTGAGGTAGACGACGATGAAAGGGCGATGTACTTCAAGCAGGCAAAATACGGTATGTATGTCCGCATGGCTCTGATAATGACGATACTGGAAGAGAAGAAGTTTTCCGAAACTCTCAAGGGTAAGACATATGCAGGCGTCCGCTGTAATAATCCGCGGTGCATCACAAATCATGAGGAATACCTCCCCAAGAGCTTTCGTTCAAGCGGTGACCAGACGCTTCTCGAATGCGAATACTGCGATGAAAGAAAGCTGATATGACGCAAAAAGCGATAGCCTTTAAGCTATCGCTTTGATTTTTCTTTTAAAGTGTTGCGTAGAGGTTAGTCTCCCACGCGGGAATATAGAGCTGATGCCTGATATAGAGCTTATATGTGGGATTCAGCTTTTTTATCAGCAAAGGAAGTTCAAAAATGTCCTCGTTGCGGTGATAAAGCGAGACCATTAGCTTCGGTGCATGGTGGGATATCGTAAGAGCTGCGCCCCAGATAGCCTCACGTTCAAAGCCTTCAACGTCCATTTTAATTATAGTTGCCGCACGCTTTCCGAGAACATTGTCCACTGTTCGGGCTGCAACCATATTTTCTGAACTCGCAGCTATCGCAGACTGCCGTCCCGCCTTTGCCGCAAACGGCAACTCCGAATCGGTACACCACGCAGCCGCATTATAAGCGAATACGTGAGGCATTCCGTCAACAAACTTCGCAAGTTTCTTGAAGTTCTTTTTATCGGGTTCAAGAGCATATATAGCTGAGTATTTTCCGTGAGTAAATTCAAGGAGCTCTTTTATGGTATCGCCGTTATATGCTCCCAGATCAACATATACTTCATTCAGCCCAGGCTTGATTATTTTTTTGTATATTTCGGATTTTGCGGTTGTAACAGCTGAAAGATACTCTATTTTTCCACTTATCTTGAAGTTTATGATATTTGCATATACCTTGCGCGAATAGTCATCCGCAAGACTGTCATATACCTGCTGTATCTTGTCCTCGTTTTCCGCGCAGTAATCATAAGTAAACAGACCGTGACCGATAACCGGAACATCAGGAACATAGAGAGTGTGTTTTGAGGCGATATCATGGATTTTATCGACAATTTCCTGATAGCCTGCCGCAAATGCGAGCACTACGACAAAATCACTCACCATTTCTTCTATCTCGGATAACTTATGCACCCGGAATCCTTCAAAGGAATGTCCTCTGACGAAATCATCACTTGCAAAAACACCTGAAACGGTTATATTGCGCTCTTTGAAAACAGACATTATCTTTAAAGCGCCATCACCCATTCCATATATGAATATAGGCCTTGTTTCAGCTTTAAGTCTGTCCCAGCAGGATTGTTTTTCTGTAATAAAGGATAGCATTATGCTTTATCACCCCGGAATCAATATTGGTCGTCAAACGAATCGTGTGGATCACCTATCTCGTCATAGTGATCGTGACCATCGTGGTATCCCATCATGTCTCTTCCTCTGATACCGTATTTATCACGCATGATGTTAAGATATTTATCTATCAGCTCGGATACCTGACGTACATTTTTGATACAATGTATCTCCTTAGAAGGAGTATCCGCATCTCTGCTGTATATGATTATAGAGCCGCAGCCGACTATTCTCTGCCAGAAAGGCTTTCTCATTTTCTTATCTGTGATCTTATACAAATCAATCTCATCTTCATCTATGCTAAAAAATCCTGTTCTTGTTATAAACTTTGTTTCTGTGAGAAAATAGCGTGTAAATGACCACGGAAGTCCAAAGAGAGTTCTTTTTTTATCGGTCCACACATACTGTATTTCATCTTTTTTCATTTATACAGCCTCCTATCCTGACAAGTACTATAATATATATTTTATCACAAAACCACACAATAGTCAACTATATTTTTCAAGAAAACTGTGAAAGTCGCAAAATAATACGATTTTTTTAAACCTTTGCGCTGCTTAAAGAGCAAAAGAGTAAGGTTTTTCTCAAAAATTCAAAAAAGCCCTTTACAATCGAAAAAAAATGTGTTATAATGTTATCACCGTGTACTTGGACATGGGCTTGTCCTCGAAACTCACCCTTATCTAAGTTAGCGGAATATATTTATTCAAGAGGTGCTTCAAATGTTATTGAAGGATGAAAAGACAGCTGTTATCGAAGCTAACAGAACTCACGAAAACGACACAGGCTCACCTGAGGTTCAGATCGCTATCCTCACAAGAAGGATAAACGACCTCACAGAACATCTCAAGGTGCATAAGAACGATCACCATTCCAGACGTGGTCTTCTCAAGATGGTTGGTCACAGACGTAACCTTCTTGGCTACCTTAAGAAGAAGGACATCAACAGATACCGTGCTATCGTTGAGAAGCTTGGTCTTCGTAAGTAATTTCATGAAGCTGAAGGCAGACGGGTCCTACCCCTCTGCCTTTAAGTCTATCAGAGGTCAGAGATTAGAAGTCAGAGGCAAGCAGTAAGAAGCTGCAGTTCACCACTTACTTATTGCCTCTAACTTCTAAAGGCTCCTCTCTGATAGCAAATATTTATAAAACGGAGGATTTTTTATGTTTGAAAACTACAGAACTTTTGAAACCACTTATGCAGGCAGACCCCTAATTGTAGAAACCGGCAAGACCTGCGGACTTTCCAATGGCTCGTGCTGGGTACGCTACGGCGAGACCGTAGTTATGGCTAACGTTACAGCAAGCGCAAAGCCCAGAGAGGGCATTGACTTCTTCCCTCTTTCTGTTGACTATGAGGAAAGACTTTATTCCGTCGGCAAGATCCCTGGCTCCTTCACAAAGCGCGAGGGTAAGCCTTCAGAAAAGGCTATACTTACTTCCCGCTGCGTTGACAGGCCTATTCGTCCCCTCTTCCCTAAGGATATGAGAAACGATGTCTCCGTAGTCATGACCGTTCTGGCTGTTGAGCCTGATAATTCTCCCGAGATTGCAGGTATGATCGCTACTTCTATTGCTATCTCTATTTCCGATATTCCGTGGAACGGTCCTATCTCAGGAATAAATGTAGGTCTTGTTGACGGAGAGATAGTTCTCAATCCCACTCTTGAACAGAGAGCAAAGACTGATCTCACTCTTACTGTTGCCGGAACTGCGGAAAAGATTGTTATGATAGAAGCAGGCGCTAATGAAGTACCAGAGGATACAATGCTCGAAGCTATACTCAAGGGACACGAAGAGATCAAGAAAATGGTCGCTTTCATAAATGATATCCGCTCTCAGATAGGTAAACCCAAGTTTGCCTTCGAGTCTCAGGAAGTTGACCACGATATGTTCGATGCTATCGAAGAGTTTGCCGCTGAGCGTGTTAAATTCGCCCTCGATACCAACGACAAAAATGTTCGTGACGAGAGGCTTGCTCCCATTGTTGACGATATCCACGCCAAGTTTGACGAGGTATATCCCGAGCAGATCGCTATGATAGACGAGTGCGTTTACAAGCTTCAGAAAAAGATCGTACGTGCATGGCTTTATGAGGGTAAGCGCGTTGACGGAAGAGGTATAGACGAGATACGTCCTCTTGCTGCTGAAGTAGGAGTACTCCCCCGCGTTCACGGTTCAGGTCTTTTCACAAGAGGACAGACTCAGGTCCTCACTATCGCGACTCTCGGTCCTGTAAGTGACGCTCAGAAGCTTGACGGACTTGATGAGGAAGAGTCTAAGAGATATATGCATCAGTACAACTTCCCGAGCTATTCTGTTGGCGAAACAAAGCCCAGCAGAGGGCCCGGAAGACGTGAGATCGGTCATGGCGCTCTCGCAGAGCGTGCTCTTGCACCTGTTATTCCTTCAGTTGAAGAATTCCCTTACGCTCTCAGACTTGTCTCAGAGGTGCTTTCGTCTAACGGTTCCACATCACAGGGTTCTATATGCGGTTCTACCCTTGCGCTCATGGACGCCGGCGTTCCGATAAAGGCTCCTGTAGCAGGCATTTCGTGCGGACTTATCACACTCCCCGACAGTGATGACTTTATGACAATGGTCGATATTCAGGGCTTAGAAGACTTCTTTGGCGATATGGACTTCAAGGTAGGAGGTACTCACAAGGGTATCACAGCTATTCAGGTGGATATAAAGGTTGATGGACTTACTCCTGCTATCATTAAAGAAGCTTTTGAGAAGACAAGAAAGGCACGTATCTATATCCTTGATGAAATTATGCTCAAGGCGATCCCTGAGGCAAGGGCTGAGGTCAACAAGTATGCTCCTAAGATGCTTCAGACTAAGGTTCCTACAGATAAGATACGCGAGGTCATCGGCTCCGGCGGAAAGGTAATTCAGAAGATCTCCGCTGACTGCGACGTGAAGATCGATATCAACGATGACGGAAATGTATTTATAAGCGGCATTGACGGCGATAACACAAAGAAGGCTCTTCAGATAGTTGAAACTATTGCAAATGGTGCAGAGGTAGGTGCTATTTACAAGGGCAAGGTAGTAAAGATCATCGAGATCGGCGCATTTGTTGAGATAGTTCCCGGTGTTGAAGGACTTGTTCACATCTCAAAGCTCGACAAGCAGAGAGTTGAAAAGGTCGAAGACGTTGTATCAGTGGGCGACGAGATAGTTGTCAAGGTGCTCGAATTTGACCGCCAGGGAAGAATGAATCTTTCTCGCAAGGATGCTCTTGCTGAAATAGAGGCGAAGAGAAAAAACTGACATAAGCTCATATAAAACAGCCCGAAGGTAGTTTTAATATCACCTTCGGGCTTATATTATGGATATACATTTCACTCAAAATATCCGCTGTCCAATCTGCGCAAGGTTTTTGGAGTGATATAAACAGGAAATTTTCCTGTTTTCTCGATAGTCAGACCGTTAAGCATTCCAATGTGAGTTGATATATGACGAAACTGCATAAGAATAAGCTCAAGCCGCGAAATATCACATTTTTCGGGAAATCCACCAAGCATATCGTCACTTAACGAATCAAGATAATCAGCAGTCTTTTTACGCACCCTGTCAAGATATTCGAGAAGCTGTTCATCGCTCAGCTCAACATCACACGGAATATCCGGGTTATCAAGTCCCTCCTTGTGAAAGTCGGGTTCATCATATACAAATGTGTTAAAGTACCATTTATCCGCAGAATGAATAGTATGATACACATATCTCCATGCGGGAGCACCACATATCAGGGCGTTTCTGTCATAGGTCTTGACAGTGGTAATAAGATTAAGAAAATTAGCGTCGGTCTGCTGCTTTATCATTGTGCATAAGTTCTTCATATCTGTCTCCTTTATATGTAATTATTTTTAATCATTATACATCAAATCAGTCGATATGTCAAACCGCGTAGTTTTTTATTTTCACACAAATAATTTACCTGTTTTCCTTGACTTAATCGCTCAGAAATGGTAAAATAATAATATATGCAATTAAACAAGCGGAGGTCAGAAAATGAAGGTAACTTTAATCGCGCATACGCCCGAGCCTGAAAAGCTCGCTGCAACTGCCGCAAAACTCTGCTATTCGAGCAGCGATATTGATTCCCTGCGAGAGGGACTTACAGACGATAAGATAGAGAGCTTCATTGATATGCTCGTTTCCATAGGACACGAGAGCGTCATGGAGCACGTTTCTTTTACTTTCGGGATAGAGGGAGTTTCCCGCGCCTGCACTCATCAGCTCGTCAGGCACCGTATCGCCTCATATTCTCAGAAAAGTCAGCGCTATGTGAATGAAAACGGATTTGAATTCATTACTCCTCCGGATATTGAAGCCATTCCTGAAGCAAAAAGCGAATTCGACAGAATGATGAGAGAAATAACCTCAAGCTATGAAAAAATCGCAGCTCTGCTGACCGAAAAGCATACTGCCGAGCTTGTCGCGGAGGGACTTGACGAAAATACTGCCGTTCCAAAAGCAAAAAAACTTGCCAATGAAGACGCAAGATTCCTGCTTCCGAATGCTTGTGAAACAAAGATAGTTGTGACTATGAATGTCCGCTCGCTATTCAACTTTTTCCGTCACCGCTGCTGTAGACGTGCTCAATGGGAGATACGGGCCGTAGCCGAAGAAATGCTCAGGCTTTGCTTACAGGAGGCTCCGCATATTTTTGCTCATGCAGGTCCTTCATGCGTTGCAACAGGAAAATGTCCCGAGGGCAAGATGTCGTGCGGGAAAATCAAACAGGTAAAAGAATATTATGAAAAAATGAAGCTTGCTGCTTCTATTTCATAATACTTATATAATTTTTTTGGAGGAACTGTATGCTCGAATTCAGGGATATCGACATCTCCGATAAGGAAAGGATCTGCACTGCCCTGAAAATATCTGATTTCAGAGGATGCGAATATTCCTTTGCAAATAATATGGCATGGAAGCGTCTTGGAGATTCTCAAATATCCTTTTACAAAGGCTTTTACATTTCCTGCGCTTTTCGTTCTGAGGACGGAATACCGTCATTTATATTCCCATCAGGTCAGGGAAATTACCGCGAAGTTATTACTGAAATGAAGCGCTTTTCTGAATCCCTTGGTAAACCATTAAGAATAACAGGGATTACTGAAAACTCGCTTTCCCTTCTCGGTGAGCTTTTTCACGATAGCTTTGATTATACATGCAGCCGAAATGATAGTGATTACATATATAATACCTCTGATCTGACCGAGCTTGCAGGCAGAAAATACCACAGTAAGCGCAATCATCTTAAACGATTCCGTGAACTCAATTATGACTTTTCTCTGATAAGTGAAAAAGATTTTGATGATTGTATCACTTTTAGCGCTACAGAATACAACGAGCGTGTCGATCAAAACGATCATTCCTTTGTAGCCGAACAATATGCGATAAATACCTTTTTTAATCACTATTTTGAGTTCGGACTTTCCGGAGGAATCATCAGAATTGACGGAAGGATAGCAGCTTTTACTATCGGAGAAGGAATAAACTCGGACACCTTCTGTGTTCACATTGAAAAAGCCAATACCGGATATAATGGTATTTATGCAGGGATAAATAATCTTTTTGCAAGTTCTTCTGCTTACGGATACAAATACATAAACCGTGAGGAGGATCTCGGTATAGATGGACTTCGCAAAGCGAAGCTCTCTTATCATCCGGCTTTTCTTCTTAACAAATATACTGTAATTTTTAAATGAAAGGACTAATAATATGATATATGTTTTTCTTGCGGAAGGCTTCGAAGAAACTGAAGCCATTGCCCCTATCGATCTTCTCAGAAGAAGCGGCAGAAACGTTGTTACTGTCGGCGTAGGCGATAATATTATCAAAGGTTCGCATGGTATACCTGTTGTTACCGATATTATTGCTGAGGAGGCTGCGCTCAGTGACGAGCTTGAGATGATTGTTCTTCCCGGAGGTATGCCCGGAACACTTAACCTGGAGAAATCGCCATATGTTCAGGCTGCTATAGATTATTGCGTTCAGAATGGCAAATTCATAGGTGCTATCTGCGCTGCTCCATCAATACTCGGACATAAAGGACTGCTCAAAGATAAGACTGCTGTCTGCTATGAAGGCTTTGAAACTCAGCTTGACGGTGCTGTTATAGGTAATGACTCTGTTGTCGAGGACGGAGTATTCATTACCGCCAGAGGTGCCGGCGTTGCTGTCGATTTCGGCTTGAAGCTTGTTGAAAAGGCTGTATCAAAAACTGAAAGTGACAGACTTCGCGCTGCCATTCTTTGTGACTGAAATGCAGGATAAAAAAGAACTGCGAAAATATTTTTCCGCTGTTCGCAGAGCCGCAAAAAGCATTGAAAATGATACGCTTATCTCTGCAAGACTTCTTTCATGTGAGCATGTAATTAAGGCAGATACCATATTGATGTACGCTTCATTCGGTACAGAACCGGATACGTGGAACACAGCGGAAAAACTCATTTGCAAAAACAAAATTTTAGCATTTCCGAAATGTAAAAAGGGTGGGATAATGTCATTTCATGTAGTAGATTCGATTTCTGGGTTGAAGGACAGCGATCCCGGAATGTATGATATCTGTGAACCCTCCTCTTCCCTTCCGGAGCCCGATCTTACCGGTAATACGGTATGCATAGTTCCCGGACTTGCTTTTACTCAAAACGGCGGACGACTTGGCTATGGAGGAGGATACTACGACAGATTTTTGTCTGCTAACCCTGATATATATACGATAGCCCTCGCTTATGAGGCTGTCATTACCGATAGGCTTCCCGTTGCGAAGCATGATATTTCGGTAAATTCTATTGTAACAGAAGAAAGGACGGTGCTGTGCAATGCCGGATAACAAGAATAACGATGTTATCAACGACATTCTCAAAGAACTTGATTCAAAAAATAAAAAGCAGGAAGAAATAAAGCAGGAGGATGCTTCTTCCGAGCCGGACTTCATTGACAGTTTTGTTGATGAGGCTAAAAAAGAGATCCCTGATCCGGAGCCCTCTGAGCCTGAAGATTCCGAGAAAGTTCTTTCTCCTTCAAATACTGAAATGGCGGAAAAAATATTGCCGGAACCTAAAAAGAATTCTTCTCTTTCAAGGAATTCCTCCGGAAACGCTCCTGTAAGAAAAAGAAAGAAAAAGAAGAAAAAGAAGAGAAACAGGCTTCCCGGAGTTCTTATACTTACGGTATTTATTTTTGCTGTATCAATTTGTCTTTCGCTCGTTATAATAGCTTTCGGAAAGGATATGCTCGGTATCGGCAAAGGCGAAACTACTCATCTTATAATTATTCCTGAGGGAGCAACTACCGACGAAATAGCTGAAATGCTCAAAGATGAGGGAATAATCAAATCCCCTGAATGCTTCAAGTTGTTTATGAAACTCAGAAAGTCTGATGATACTTATATTGCAGGAGAGCATTTTGTCAGCCCCAATATGGCTTATGAAACTATTATAGATCAGCTCACTTCTTACGAAGAAGAAGAAAAAGAATCTATTGAGGTGACATTCCCTGAAGGAATCACCATTTACGATGCAGCAAATATTCTTGAGGAAAACGGAGTTTGCTCTGCTGATGATTTTATTTTCTACTTTAATTCCGGCGGATACGGATTCGCTTTCGAAGACAGACTTCCTACGGATACTTCGCTTAAATTCAACCGAATGGAAGGCTATGTTTTCCCCGACACATACTACTTCTATGTTAATATGGAGCCCGAGCAGGTCTGCCAGAAAATATATCATAACTTCGACAGCAAGATGACAGATGACAGATATGAGAAAATGGAAAGCCTTGGACTTTCTCTCGACCAACTTATTACTTTTGCGTCTATCGTTCAGAAAGAGGCACCTACCTCTGACATGATGACTATGGTCGCCTCTGTTTTCTGGAATCGTCTTAATAACCAGGATATCTTCCCCATGCTTCAGTCCGATCCGACAAGCAATTATGCAAATGATGTTATAAAGCCTCATATGGATGTTTATGATCAAACTATAATTGATGCCTATGACACCTATAAGGGCGCAGGTCTCCCACCGGGAGCTATATGCAGTCCGGGTCTTGAGGCCATCGACGCCGTGCTTGCAAACTTCCCGTCGAATTACTTCTACTTTATCGCAAATATCTACACGGGAGAGACAAAGTTTGCCGAAACACTTGAGGAGCACTATGCATATCAGGATGAAATAGAAGCTGATATCGAGGAATACCTTGCTGCGCAGGAAGCGGCGGAGCAGGAGGCAGCCGAAAATGAATACAGCGAAAATTAACAGACTTGAAGTGCTCGCTCCAGCGGGCGACGAAGAACGCTTCAACGCCGCTTTGAGCTTTGGTGCGGACGCTGTTTATCTTGGGCGAAAGCAGTTTGGTATGCGTTCGTCGCCTACAAATTTTAACTTTGATCAGCTTATTAACGCAGTTAACGCTGCACATAAGAAAAATATAAAGGTCTATCTTACCTGCAACACACTGCCGCGAAACACTGAGATACCTCAATTCGAGCAGTTTGTAACGGAAGCTTCGGAGGCTGGTGTTGATGCACTTATCGTTGCCGATATAGGGCTTCTAATGCTCATAAAGAGGTATGCTCCGGATATGGAGATACATATCTCAACTCAGACGGGCATCGTTAATTACGCTACTGCTCGTGAGCTTTACGATCTTGGAGCAAAACGTGTAGTTCTTGCAAGAGAGCTTTCGCTTGACGAAATCGCTGAGATACGTGCCAAGACCTCACCAGATCTTGATATTGAAGCATTTGTTCATGGTGCCATGTGTGTATCGTTTTCCGGCAGATGTCTGCTTTCCCAGTATCTTGTGGGACGCGATGCTAACCGCGGTGAATGCGCACAGCCCTGCCGCTGGGGATATCACCTTGTTGAGGAAAAACGCCCGGGTGAATTCTTCCCTGTGTTTGAAGATGAAAATGGCACATATATCCTCAACGCAAAGGATATGTGCATGATCGAGCATATAGACAAGCTCGCTCGTGCCGGTATTACAAGCCTGAAAATAGAAGGACGTGCCAAATCTGCATATTATGTAGCAGTGGTCACGAACGCCTACAGAATGGCTGTTGATGAGTATTATAAAGCTCCCGATAATTTTCAGCTCCCTGACTGGATAAAGAACGAAGTCTACAAGGTAAGCCACAGGAAATATTGCACCGGCTTCTTTTTCGGCACACCGCAGGAATCACAGTATTACGAAAACAGCGGATATATCAGGAATTACGATGTTGTTGCTGTTGTAGAGGAGTGCTCAGATGGCATGGTTTACTGCACACAGCGAAACCGATTTTTTGCGGGAGATACCGTAGAGATTCTTGCTCCATCAAGCAGACCCGTTACCATGACGTTGAATGAGCTATATGATGAAAACGGAGAGCCGATCGAGACTGCAAATCATGCAATGATGAAGTTCTCGTTCAATTCAGATATCATATTCCCAAAAGGATCTGTTATACGCAAAGAGCTTTAACAGCATAAAACGTGCTATAGCATTAATAATAATCTGGGCAGAATCCGTTCTGCCCACTATAAATCACTGTTTTAAAGGAGTGTTCAGAAATGAGCGAAAATTGTACACCTCAGGATTGTGCAGGCTGCCCGAGCGCGGGAAATTGCAGCAGCAAGCCCCAGAACATGCTTGAAGAGCCGAACAAAATGAGCAATATTGGAAAGGTCGTAGGTGTAGTAAGCGGTAAGGGCGGAGTCGGAAAAACTATGGTTTCTTCCCTGCTTGCTGTATCTATGCAGAGGCTTGGCAAAAACGTTGGTATACTTGATGCGGATATCACCGGTCCCTCCGTACCAAAAGCATTCGGCATACACGAAAAAGCGGATGCTTGCGAGTTCGGCATCATACCCGTAAAGAGCAAAATGGGTATCGACGTGATGTCGGTTAATCTTCTGCTTGAGAACGAATCTGATCCGGTTGTGTGGCGAGGACCTGTTATCGCAGGAGTTGTAAAGCAATTCTGGACTGACGTTATATGGAAGGATATAGACTATCTGTTCGTCGATATGCCGCCCGGAACAGGTGACGTTCCGCTGACTGTTTTCCAGTCGCTGCCCGTTGACGGTATAGTTATCGTCACCTCGCCGCAGGAGCTCGTTTCCATGATCGTGGAAAAGGCCGTAAAAATGGCAAAACTGATGAATATTCCTATCATCGGCGTTATCGAAAATATGAGCTACTTTGAATGTCCCGACTGCGGCAAAAAACACAACATCTACGGTGAAAGTCACATCGAAGAGATAGCTTCAGAATATGGTATCCCTGTCCTTGCAAAGCTTCCGGTATGCACTGACCTTGCAAAGCACTGCGATCAGGGGACTGTCGAGCTCTTTGAGGGAGATTGGCTCGATGCCGCTGTAAATCAGATAGATAATACGTGAAAATCGCCGTAATAGGCTGAAAAAATACCCGATATCTGCGATAATTTATATCAAATGCCGAAAATTCTCGCTCTTATTGACAAATTTCAAAAAAATGGTATACTAATTAGTAGGAGATAACTTAAATCCTTCGGAACTCCTATGTGTTCCGAAAAGCTGCGGAGGGAATTTATGAATATCTGGCATAAGATCAGTCCAAAAAGAATAAATCCCGAGGATTTTATTGCGGTAATTGAGATTGAGAAGGGCAGCAAGATCAAGTACGAGCTTGATAAGGAAACAGGTCTCATAAAAATGGACCGTATCCTGCATACCTCGACTCACTACCCTGCAAACTACGGATTTATCCCAAGGACTTACTCAGATGACAACGATCCGCTCGACGTTCTGGTGCTTTGCTCGGAAACACTGATACCGCTTACGCTTGTAAGATGCTATCCTATCGGTGTTATAAGAATGCTCGATAATGATCACAGAGACGATAAGATAATCGCCATACCGTTTGATGACCCCAATTACAATATGTACAAGGACATCGAGGAGCTTCCCGCTCACGTTTTCGATGAAATGACTCATTTCTTCAGAGTCTACAAGGAGCTTGAAAACAAAACAACAGCCGTAAATGAGGTCGATCATGCCGACGTTGCAAGAATGATAATCGGCGGTGATATCGAAAGATACATCGAATATTTCTGCAAATAAGCATATCGGACCGAGCTACCAAAATCGAAAGGAGTATCGCACCCCTTTGGTGTGAAAACATTTTTATGACAGCTTCAAGTGAAATTTTATTTGGCAGAGATTCCAATGTTGCACCTATCGGTATCATCGCTATGAACAGCGTTACCGAGCTTGGTAAGAAGATCGACAGCTACCTCGTTGACTGGGCCGGAAAGGGTGGTATCGATGTCGATACCTTCCTCGTTGAAAGTGAATGTCCGAGATTTTCCTCAGGTGACGGAAAGGGACTTATAAAGTCTACCGTTCGCGGCAAGGATCTTTTCATCATAATTGATGTGGGCAATTATAACGTTACCTACAACTATTTCGGCAAGGAAAACGCAATGTCCCCCGACGATCACTTTCAGGATCTTAAGAGGATAATACAGGCTGCGAGCGGCAAGGCTCACAGGATAAATGTCATCATGCCTATCCTGTACGGAGGTCGGCAGCACAGAAGAAGCTACCGTGAATCGCTCGACTGCGCGTGCGCTTTACAGGAGCTCGAAGCAATGGGAGTTTCAAATATAGTTACTTTTGATGCACACGATCCGAGAGTTCAGAATGCTGTTCCGCTCATGGGCTTTGATAATGTAATGCCTACATATCAGGTGCTCAAGGCAATGCTGAAAAGCATTCAGGGCATTGATTATTCAAAGGACAAGTTCATGGTCGTAAGCCCGGATGAGGGAGCGCTCAACAGAAATATGTACTATGCTTCGGTTCTCGGTGTTGAAATGGGTATGTTCTACAAGCGCAGGGACTACTCTACTATCGTGAATGGACGCAATCCTATAGTAGCTCATGAATATCTTGGAAATCCTGTTGAGGGAAAGGATATCTTTGTTTCGGACGATATCATTTCCTCGGGAGAGTCAATGCTTGATCTCGCATATGCTCTTAAGGAGAAAAAGGCAGGGAGAATATTCACATACGCTACCTACGCTATCTTTACCAACGGTCTTGAAAAATTCGACAAGGCTTATGAGGAGGGCGTTATCAATGGCGTATTTGGTACAAATCTCACTTACAGGACTCCGGAGCTTCTTAGCAGACCGTGGTTCCATGAGGTAGATGTTTCCAAGTATATTGCCTACTTCATTGAAGCTATCAATCATGATGTATCTATCAGCAAGATAATAGATCCTCATGAAAAAATACAGAATCTTCTTAATAAATATGGTATGAAATAATCGATTAGGCACTGTTACTAAACAGTGCCTCTTATTTTTATTTATAAATGTGAAATGTTTGTGAAATACGTACAATTTGGTTGACAAATCTTCGTCAAAGTGCTATAATCATCTTGTGATATTTGTTATATGTATAAAAATTATTTGAAAGGGAGAATTAAATGCTTCAATTAAAAAATATCGTAAAGAAGTATGGTTCGGGGGAAAATACTGTAACCGCTCTTAACGGCGTAGACCTATCTTTTCGCGAAAATGAATTTGTTGCCATTCTCGGACATTCTGGCTGTGGAAAGACTACACTTCTCAATATTATCGGCGGACTTGACCATTATACCTCAGGTGACCTTATTATTAACGGAATTTCCACGAAAGAATATAAAGACAGAGATTGGGATGCATATAGAAATCATTCAATAGGTTTCATATTCCAAAGCTACAACCTTATCCATCATCAGTCAGTCCTTTCCAATGTTGAGCTTGCACTTACTATCTCGGGCGTTTCCAAATCCGAAAGAAGAAAGAGAGCTAAAGAAGCCCTTGAAAAGGTAGGTCTTGGCGATCAATTGAACAAGCGACCTAATCAGATGTCCGGCGGACAGATGCAGCGTGTTGCAATAGCGAGAGCTCTTATAAATAATCCCGATATCTTACTTGCAGACGAGCCTACAGGTGCTCTTGACAGTGAAACAAGCATACAGGTAATGGAGCTGCTAAAGGAAATAGCAAAGGATAAGCTCGTTATCATGGTAACACATAACCCTGAACTCGCAGAGCAGTATTCTACAAGGATAGTCAATATTAAGGACGGTCAGATAACAGGCGACAGTGATCCGTTTGAACCTGAGAAGCAGGATGACATCAAGGAATCAAAGAAAAAGCGGGTTTCTATGTCATTTATGACAGCTGTTTCACTTTCACTCAATAACCTGCTTACCAAAAAGGGCAGAACACTTCTCACGGCTTTTGCGGGTTCGATAGGAATCATCGGCATAGCTCTTATTCTTTCTCTTTCAACAGGTATAAATGAATATATAAATCAAATACAGGAAGAAACTCTGTCTTCATATCCCCTTGAAATATATCGTGAGAATTCGGATACCTCAGGAATGATAGAGGCTCTTATGCAGAATCAACAGGAGTATGAAAGCCGTACTTTTGAAGACGACAGAATATATGCGAATACTGCCATTTATGATATGTTTAATTCGTTCAACTCTTCCGCAAAGCAGATCAATAATATGAAGGATTTTAAAACCTTCGTTGAGAATGATGAGATCATAGATGAAAAGGCAAGCGCTATTTCATATTCATATGATATACCAATGCCTGTTTACACTAAATCTCCTTCCGGAGAGATAGTGAAGGTAGATTTTATGGATATGTATTCAGAGGCACTTGGTGTAAGCGACTCCGAATACATGAATGCTGCTATGAACAATTCAATGGCGGGCATGGAAATGTCTGCATTCGGACTAAATGTATTCGAAGAACTGCTTCCTGAAGAAAATGGCGACTCTGTGAATGAAATGCTTAAAAATCAATATGAACTTGTTTACGGCGAGTGGCCTGATAGCTATGACGAAGCTGTTGTGGTACTTACCAAGAACAATGAAATTCCGGACATTATAGTTTACGCTCTTGGTCTTAAGGAAAGAGATGATTTTTCACAAAATCTTAAAGCAGCAATGAACGGCGAAGTTATCGAGAATTATGGACAGCTTGAATGGAGCTTTGATGAAATTACCGGCAAGCAATTCAAGCTTATACTCCCCTGCGAATATTATGCTATGGATGATAGCGGCAGGAGCTGCGTTGATCTTACAGCCACAGATGCAGGTATGGATTATCTTTATAATGCGGAAGATATTGGTACTAACATAAAAATTGTAGGTTTTATCCGCCCAGACGAAGATGTAAAGGCTGCTATGATAACAGGATACATCGGATATACCAATAAACTTACAGAGTTCATTATTGAAAAAACAAATAATAGCGATCTTGCCAAAGCACAGATATCAGATGAAGAAAACGATCTTATTAACGGCAAAAAATTCCTCACAGATGACTATACCGAGCCTACAGATGCTGAAAAAATATCAGATATAAAAGAATATATCAGCACATCCGGTATTGAACAAAAAGCTGATATATATCGCTTTGCCGCAGCTCTTCCTGATGAGGCAGAACAGTCAGCATATGTCAGTCAGGTTATGTCTCAGCTCACAAGAGCCGAACTCACAGAGCAGGTTGTAGGAGAATATGCTGCCCAGATGGGTGTAGATCCCTCACAAGTAACAGCTTACATAGAAATGCTCAGCGATGAAGAATTCGATGAAGCTGCTTTCATGTTAATATCTGCCCAGTATTCGGAGCAGCACGCAGCCGAAGTTGCCGCAACGCTTGCTACTTCAACAAACGAGCAGCTTGCACAGGCACTTGACTCAGCGTCTATTTCAGACGAAAATTATGTTAAGCTATTTGATGAATTTATACCCGAAGAGATATCTGATTATTCCCATGAGGATATCTTGAAAACACTCGGTGTTGCGGATATGAACGATCCTTCCACTATCAGGATCTTTGCTAAGACTTTTGAGGATAAGGACGATATCTCAGACTCGATAGAAAAATACAACGACTCCGCTAAAGAGGAGGATGTTATACATTATACAGATTATGTGGCTCTGCTTATGTCCTCGATAACAGGTATAATCAGTGGTATATCATATCTGCTGATAGCATTTGTTGGTATCTCTCTTGTAGTATCATCAATAATGATAGGAATAATAACATATATCTCCGTTCTTGAGAGAACACGTGAAATAGGTATCCTTCGTGCTATCGGAGCTTCAAAGCATGATGTATCTACCGTTTTCAATGCCGAAACGCTTCTTGTCGGACTTGCAGCGGGTCTTATCGGAATAGGAGTTTCTGTGCTTCTTACAATACCGATAAATCTGATAATCCATAGTGTTACATCTCTCGATACACTCAGAGCTCATGTACCTGTTGCAGGAGCAGTCATACTTGTTATAATAAGCATGGTACTCACCCTTATCGCTGGACTTATTCCCTCCCGGGTAGCTTCAAAGAAAGATCCTGTAGAGGCTCTCAGAACAGAATAATATAAAAATTGCTGTACATCAAGTACAGCAATTTTATTTTAAACATTTGAAAGCGCGGATACAGCATCAGGTATCTCCAAAGGCGAATCAACAATAATATCGGCAGCTGAAAGCTCTTCTTTTGTCCCGTATCCATATCTGCAGCCGATAGATCTGAGAGCATTCTTTACAGCTGTCTCTATATCGTGAAAGCGGTCGCCTATTACTATGAAGTCACCCTTGTGATACGGCTTTATTCTTCGGAATATCTCATACTTCGGAATAAAATCATACTCCTCGCAGCAGTAGAAAAAGTCGAAAAATCTGTCAAGTGCGAAAACTCTTTTGTGACGCTCCATATAGTGAACACGGCAGTTGCTCAGAAAGATGAGAGTATGTCCTTCCGCTTTGAGCTGAGCCAGCATTTCCTGTGCCCCTTCAAAGAGCTCACCCTCTCCCCTTTCCACACGAGCTGCCATATCTTCACCCAGCATTATTCTTGCTTTTTCACGTATCTCAGGGGCGAGATCGGGCTGAAATGCACTCCACATATCGGTGGAATTAAAACCAAGCCAACAGCTTATCTCGCTGTCAGAGTACTCTCTTTTTTTGATGTAACCATTATCCGATAGCCATTTCATTGTGCCGCGGAATGCAGGAGCATAAGTCGTCATGGAGTTATGGATAGTTCCGTCATAGTCGAAGATCAGATTGGCCATCAATCTTCGATCTCTCTTATAAGATTTATCATCTCTATGGCACCCTCTGCGCATTCGCTTCCCTTATTGCCCGCTTTTGAGCCTGCACGCTCGATAGCCTGCTCGATGTTCTCTGTAGTGATAACGCCGAACATAACGGGGATATCGCTCTGAAGTGATACCTGAGCAATTCCCTTTGCAGCTTCATTGCACACAAGGTCGTAATGTGATGTACTGCCTCTGATTATCGCACCAAGGCAGATAACAGCATCATACTTGCCTGACTTTGCCATTTTTGAGGCAATGAGCGGTATCTCGAAAGCACCGGGTACCCAAGCGATGTCGATAGAATCTTCACTGACATCGTGACGCTTCAGAGTATCAACAGCTCCGCCAAGCAGCTTTGATGTGATGAACTCATTGAAACGCGCAACAACGATTCCTACTCTTGTATCCTTTGATGTCAGTTTTCCTTCATAGATCTTCATAATTAATTACTCCTTTTATTTGATTTTTATTCAGCGTCCTGTTTAAGAAGCGGATTTTCATATCCGTATTTCCCGTAATAGTCCGCAAGCATCTGAATGACCTTTATGTTTTTTATGCCAAGAGTATATGCCTCGACTCTGCCGCTTTTCTTGCGATGGAGTTCGAGCTTTTCCTTGCCAGATCCGCTCTGTACATACTGATAGCTGTAGTCATCGACAGGAATGATTCCGTCTTTGTTGTTGAAAATGATAAACGTCCTCACGCCCTCGGGACTGAGTACATTGATAAATCGACCCGGAATGGCGAGTACCAAATATAGTATAAGAAGTATCCAGATAAGCTTGTTATCCGAAATGATAAGATCAGCTATCTGTATCCCGAGCAAGATTATGTCCAGCCAAAGATGGGAGAGTGTTCCTATCACAGCTCTTTCCTTTGCCCTTGAAATTGACACGAGCCAGCTTATGTCAATAATGATCTGCGCTGCAAGCAAAACAGCAAGAACTACCGTGCATATTATTTGAACTATCGTCATATTATCTCACCTACTCAATAATCAAGAATGTGTCCCATTTTATCACGCTTAGTTTTCAGGTAAAACAGGTCGTATGCTGTAGCGTCCATTTGTATAGGAACACGTTCCTTTATTTCGAGACCGAAACCGCTGAGTCCGTATACCTTGTCGGGATTGTTTGTAAGCAGTCGTAGGGTCTTGCAGCCGAGGTCGCGAAGTATCTGAGCTCCGATATAATACTCCCTCATGTCTCCCGGGAAGCCGAGTGCAAGATTTGCTTCAAGAGTATCCATGCCCTTATCCTGCAATTCGTAAGCGCGAAGCTTGTTTATAAGACCGATACCTCGTCCCTCCTGTCTCATATACAGAAGGACTCCCCTGCCCTCTTTTTCTATCTGTGTCATAGCGGCAGCGAACTGCTGTCCGCAGTCGCATTTCAATGAACCGAAAGCGTCCCCTGTAAGGCACTCCGAATGTACTCGACAGAGAATATCCTCACCGTCTCCTATATCTCCTTTCACGAGAGCCACATGATGCTCACCGTTGAGCTTGTTAACATAGCCGAGAGCTCGGAATTCTCCGTATTTTGTAGGAAGCTTCGTATTTGCCACACACTCAACAAGTTCATCGTTGCACTTTCGGTAGTCCTTTATTGCCTGAATGGTAATAAACTTCATTCCCCATTCCTTCGCCTTTTCCTGAAGCTCGGCAGCTCTCATCATCGTTCCGTCATCACGCATTATCTCACAGCACAGACCGCATTCTTTAAGCCCTGCAAGCCGCATGAGATCGACTGTTGCTTCAGTGTGCCCCTCACGCTCAAGGACTCCGTTCTTTTTAGCAGTAAGCGGGAACATATGCCCCGGACGGCGGAAGTCCTCGGGCTTGGTGTTATCATCCACGCACATTCTCGCTGTAAAGCCGCGTTCTGCCGCAGAAATGCCGGTTGTAGTATCAACGTGATCTATCGATACAGTGAATGCCGTTGAGTGGTTATCAGTATTATAGTCTACCATTTGTGGCAGGTGGAGCTTATGGCACAACTCAATGCTCATAGGCATACAGATGAGTCCCTTTGCATGGGCTGCCATAAAATTTACATTTTCAGTCGTTGCAAATTCTGCGGCACATATCATGTCACCTTCGTTTTCTCTGTTTTCATCATCAGTGACGAGGATTATTTCACCGTTCCGCAGTGCTTCAACAGCTTCATCTACTGTATTGTATTCAAACATGGTTTACCTCCTTTTGGATCAAAATCCGTTTTGCGCAAGAAACTCCATAGTTATCTTGCCTGATCTCAAAGTGCTTTCAGTGAGCTTCATGAGCTTTTCTACGTATTTTCCTATGATGTCATTTTCAAGATTGACAATATCACTCGCTTTTTTTGATGCCAGAATAGTCTGACTTGCCGTATGAGGGATTATAGATACACTGAAAGATATATCTGTGACCTTTGCGACTGTCAGGCTTATCCCGTCTATTGCTATTGACCCCTTTTCAACGATATATCTCATGATATCGGAAGAAGCTGATATTGTATACCAAACAGCGATATCGTCGTTTTTTATGTCTGTTATTATGCCTGTACCGTCTATATGTCCCGAAACGATATGTCCGCCGAAGCGTCCGTCGGCAGACATAGCACGCTCAAGATTCACGAGACTTCCGCTTTTAAGCGTACCGAGAGACGAACGGCTAAGGGTCTCATTCATAACATCGGCTTGAAAGGTGCCTCCGTCATATTTTGTGACCGTCAGGCAGACTCCGTTGACTGCGATACTGTCACCGATATGAACGTCAGATAACACCTTTTCAGCCTGTATCTCTATAAATGAGGAGTTGCCTGTTTTCTGCACACGAAGTACCTTTCCGACCTCCTCAACTATTCCCGTGAACATATTTCACCCTGCTTTCTATCATAATATCTTCTCCGAAGTGTGATATCTCAGGAGCTTCGAGCATAAACGCTCTGTCGGGAGCAGGCGCTCCAAGTCCGCCAACGGGTGACGGAGCGTCCTTTCCGCCGAAAATCTTAGGTGCAACATACGTCTGGACTTTGTTTACTATGCCCGCATTCAGCGCTGACCAGTTCAGGGTATAACCGCCTTCCAGAAGAATACTGTCTATTTTTCGTCCGCCCAATATTTTCATCAATCTCACAATATCAACTCGCTCATGTGTTTCGTCACCACACTCTATTACTTCACAGCCCAATGCCTCATATTCCTTAAAACGATCGGAAGTACGTGCGGCAGCAATTATAGTCGGTACGTCTTTTGCAGTTCGCACTATATTACTTTCAAGTGGAGTCCGCAGTGAGCTGTCACAGATTATTCGGTAAGGATCTCGTCCGTTTTCAACACGACAAGTAAGCATAGGGTCATCAGCAAGGACAGTCCCCACTCCGACCATTATAGCGGAATGCCTCAGACGCTCATGCTGAACATGAAGTCTCGCCGTCTCACCCGTTATCCACTTGGATTCGCCGGTATAACAGGCTATCTTTCCGTCCATAGTCATAGCGTATTTCATAGTGACAAACGGCAGTCCCGTCGTGATATAGTGGAAAAATATCTCGTTGAGCCTGTCGCATTCGCCCTTTAGTACGCCCTCTGTGACCTCAATATCGTGCTCCCGGAGAATAGCGGTTCCCTTACCCGCAACAAGCGGATTTGGATCGGAGGAGCCTATGAAAACCTTTCTTATACCGTGTGCGATTATCGTCTCGGTGCAAGGAGGCTGCTTGCCATGATGACAGCACGGTTCGAGCGTTACATACATATCCGCGCCCTTGCAGTCTATACCACGTGAATCGCAGTACGCAAAGGCGTCGCGCTCTGCATGGAGATCGCCGTATTTTTTGTGATATCCGCGCCCGATTATCTCGCCATCACGGACTATAACTGCTCCCACCATTGGATTGGGTGAGGCAAAGCCCATGCCCCTTTCAGCAAGCCTCAGAGCCTCGTGCATATATTCACAGTCAGTCATATCACAGCACCTCATTTATCAATTTACCCATTAAAAGTTTATTCTCCTGAATACTGGGTCAAACTATATTTCTGAATATTCATATCAAATACTTCAATATATGGAATTCCGCTTTTATATATCCAGCGTTCTATATAGACAGGTTTTAGACAAAACAGTCTTTCATTACGCAATCCTGTATAAGCATCATATGAGCCCTTAAAGCTCTCCTCAAAAGCTTTGCAAAATAGAGAGTTATCCAAAGGATGCCCTATTTCTTTACATATTCCTTCTACCTGTATATTATCTATACACAGTGCAGCGCTATTGTTAGACTTGATTTGTCGGTATTTCCTAAGGTTGATGTCAGTCTGAAAGTAAAATAGACCATTGATCTGAACAACACTCATCATTCGTGAAGAAACTGCATTGTTATATACTGTCGATAATACCATTTTTCTTGCTTTACCGAAATCGGCAAGAAATTCTTCAAATTTATTACAGAAAACAGAATTCATAATGATATTCTCCTTAAAGTGTACAAAGCATTATAAGCTCGTCTGCATTTTTTTCAAATGGCTCGAAGCCAAGCGACCGATACATTTTTGCGGCATAGTTCGCTTTCTGTACTGACAGAGAAATGCGCTTATAGCCGCTGTTCCTCAGTAAATCAAGCATTTGCTTCATAAGCTGAGTACCTATCCCATGGCTTCGGTAATCTTTGTACAGAGAGATAGCAAGAGAGGGAGTTTCATCGTCAACATGACCATAATCGTTCATTATCCGAACCCAAACTGCTCCGATTATCCTTCCGCCGACCTCCGCCACGAGACATCTGTCGTCCGACAACTTGCCGAAGTCCTTTGTATAGACCTGCAATGCTTCGTCTTGAATTATATCTCTCGGCGGTGGTTGGACTCCCTCAGGAATAAATATCGCCTCATATAAAAAATCATCGAGCAGGTGGTATTCATTTTTTCTTATTTCTCTTATTATGCAGTTCATTCAAATCTCCATATTTTAAACAAAAAGCCCCGATAAATCGGGGCATTAAATACTTTTACAAGCGCACGCGCTCTTTTATCTTCTCACATCCGGACTTTACCGTCGGCTCCGGAATCTCACCGGATCAACCCAATAGGCTCGCAGGCTTTACTGCCGGTCAGGAATCTCACCCTGCCCCGAAGATAACTTATGTTAGTATTATATCACAGTATATTTAATTTGTCAATACTTTACAAAAGCGTTCACGAATTTTTCTGATTTAAAACAATCTAATTTTCTTAAAACCTTGCATTTATAAGCTATATATGGCATAAGTACGCAGCCCGCACCGCCGAGTTGAGATAAAGCAATAAAAAATGGAAAATTTTCTCCGCGATTCGTTGATTTTTTGAACGCTATATGGTATAATAAATATATATTTTCAATCCGGAGGATAATTTTATGCTATCAGATATAGAAATTGCTCAGAACGTACAGATGAAACGGATAACCGACATCGCTTCAGGCCTGGGAATTGAAGAGGAGCATCTTGAACCTTATGGGCATTATAAGGCTAAGGTTTCGGAAAAACTTTACTCAAAACTTAAAGACAAAGAGAACGGAAAACTCATCCTTGTTACCGCCATCAATCCTACTCCTGCCGGCGAAGGAAAGACTACCGTCAGCGTTGGTCTTGCTGAGGCTATGGGAAAGATCGGAAAAAACGCTGTACTTGCTCTGCGTGAACCATCACTTGGTCCTGTCTTTGGTATAAAGGGCGGAGCTGCCGGTGGCGGATACGCACAAGTCGTTCCTATGGAGGACATAAATCTTCACTTTACCGGTGATATGCATGCTATTACTGCCGCAAACAACCTCCTTTGTGCTATGATAGACAATCATATTCATCAGGGAAATGCTCTACAGATAGACCAGAGAAGAATAATGTTCAAGCGCTGCCTTGATATGAATGACCGTGCCCTTAGATGCACTATCGTAGCTCTCGGCGGAAAGGCTAACGGATTCCCGCGAGAGGACGGCTTTAACATAACGGTTGCTTCGGAGATAATGGCTATACTTTGCCTTGCTGCTGATATCGCTGACCTGAAAGAGCGTATTGGAAATATTCTGGTTGCATATACAATGAGCGGTGAGCCTGTCTTCGCAAAGCAGATAGGTGCCTGCGGAGCTATGACAGCTCTTCTCAAAGACGCTTTAAAACCAAATCTTGTTCAGACTCTTGAAAATAATCCTGCGTTTATTCATGGAGGACCGTTTGCAAATATCGCTCACGGCTGCAATTCACTCAGAGCGACAAAGCTTGCTCTAAAACTCGGTGATTACTGTATTACCGAGGCAGGCTTTGGTTCAGATCTCGGTGCTGAGAAATTTTTCGATATAAAGTGTCGCTTTGGTAAACTTACACCTGCCTGCGTAGTTCTTGTTGCAACAATAAGAGCTTTGAAATATAACGGCGGAGTGCAGAAGTCCGATCTTGCAAAAGAAAATATGTGGGCTCTTGAAAAGGGTATAGTAAATCTGAAAACACATATCGAAAATATGCACAAATATCATGTTCCGGTGGTTGTTGCAATAAACCGCTTCGTCACCGACACTCAGGATGAAATTAAATTCGTCGAGGACTTCTGCTCGGAAATGGGTGTAGAGGTCTCTATGTGCGAGGTGTTTGCAAAGGGAGGCGAAGGCGGAAGAGACCTTGCCGAAAAGGTATGCGAAACTATTGAGCTGTGCTCCGGAAGTGATTCCGGCTTCAAACCGCTGTATAATACGGATATTCCCATAAAGCAGAAGGTAGAGATAATTGCCAAGGAAATATATCGTGCGGACGGCGTTACATTTACTGCTCAGGCAGAAAAAGCCATTAAAGAAATTGAGAGCATAGGATTCTGGGATATCCCGATATGTATAGCTAAGACTCAGTATTCGCTCTCTGATAATCCGTCATTGCTTGGAAAGCCTAAGAATTTCAAGATAACAGTACGTGACGCTAAGCTTTCATCAGGTGCAGGATTTGTTGTTATATATACCGGAGATATCCTTACAATGCCGGGGTTACCTAAGAATCCTGCCGCTCTTAACATCGACTGTGACAATGAAGGCAATATTACCGGGCTTTTCTGACGGAGCAAGCTATGAGAATAATTACCCATACTCCCGAAGAAACCATAAATGCTGCCAAAAAGCTCGGCAGTCTGCTCTGCCGAGGTGATATTATTGCATATAACGGCGGGCTCGGCGCGGGAAAAACTACATTTACAAGAGGTCTTTCAATAGGGCTCGGAATCGGCGACTCTGTTACATCTCCTACTTTTGCACTTGTTAATGAGTACAGAGGCAAGGATATCACTCTTTATCATTTTGATATGTATCGTATCAATTCTGAGGAAGATCTTGAATCTACCGGATTTTACGACTATCCCTTTGACGAGAATGTCGCTGCGATAGAATGGTCGGAGAATATCAAAGAATTTCTCCCCGTTAAAACAATTTACATTACAATAAATGCTCTAAACGAAAATGAACGCGAGATAATTATAGAGGACGGTGGAAGATTTGCTGCTGCTTGGGATTGATACGTCGGGAAAGGTCGCTTCTGCTGCCTTATTCGATACAGAAAGTGAGATTTTCCTTGCTCAGAGTTCGATTTATACTCAAAAAACACACTCTCAGGTAATTATGCCAATGGTAAAGGATATTTTAGAGCAGTCAGGCAAAAAAATATCCGAACTCGGAGGTATTGCCGTGGCTAACGGACCCGGATCATATACAGGACTAAGAATAGGAGTTGCCGCAGTAAAAGCAATGTGCTTAGGACTTGATATAAAATGCTGCGGAGTTTCAACATTGACTGCTATTGCGTGCAATAATATATCTTTTATCGGAGCAATATGCAGCATAATTAAAGCACGAGGAGAATTGATTTACACCTCCACCTATAAATGCGACGGTTATTCTATAGAGCCTATCTGCGGAGAACAGCTCATAAGCCGCGATGAACTTGCAGAATTTCTGGCATTTCATGCTGAAAAAACTCTCCTTTGCGGAGACGGTGCTGCTGACTTTTTCGCTGACTACCGCTCCCCTGCTTTCATTATTGCACCTCCGCAGGGACGGCTGCAGAATGCGGCAGGTGTTTGTCTCGCGGGAGCTTCTGCTAAGCTGATACCGCCTGATGAACTGAATGTATCGTATCTGCAAAAGGTAAAAGCTGAAAAGGATCTTGAGGATAAAGAAAATAAGTAAAATAGATTGGAGAAAGATTATGATAGCGATCGGATGCGATCACGCAGGCGTTGAAATGAAAAACGCGATCATTGAAGCTTTGTCACTTCAGGGCTTTGAATTTATGGATATGGGTACTGACGGAGAACCCTGCGATTATCCTGTTGTTGCAGAAAAGCTTTGTAACGAAATTATAGCAGGACACTGCGATAAAGGTATACTTATCTGCGGTACCGGTATCGGTATGTCTATGGCTGCCAATAAAATAAAAGGTATAAGAGCTGCGCTTTGCAGTGATTCATTCTCAACACGCTTCACAAGGCTTCACAACGACGCAAACGTTATGTGCCTCGGTGCAAGAACGCTCGGCTGCGGGCTTGCCGCCGAGCTGGCGGAAATTTTTCTGACAACAGGCTTCGAGGGCGGTCGTCACCAAAGACGCATCGACCTAATAACAGAACTTGAAAACAAATAACCGAAAGGAGACATTACCATGTCACAGATTCATATAATTGATCACCCCCTGATTCAGCATAAAATATCTCTTTTAAGAGATAAGAACACAGGCACAAAGGAGTTCCGCGAGCTCGTTGCTGAGATAGCTAATCTCATCTGCTATGAGGCGACACGCGACCTTCCCTTAAAGGAGATAGAAATGGAAACTCCCCTTGCTGTTGCCAAAACAAAGGTCATTTCGGGAAGGAAACTCGCATTTATACCGATACTGCGCGCAGGTCTTGGCATGCTTGACGGCGTTACTTCGCTTGTTCCCGCTGCTAAAGTAGGTCACATAGGAATTTTCCGTGATCCCGATACTCACGAGCCCGTAACTTATTACTCCAAGCTTCCCGATGATATCGCTGAAAGACACGCAATAATTCTTGACCCAATGCTTGCAACAGGAAATTCCGCTGTCGCAGCGATAACGGAACTGAAAAAGCTCGGTGTTACAAATATCAAGTTCATGTGTATTATCTGCTCGCCGGAGGGCGTTGAAAACGTACAGAAGGCACATCCCGACGTTGAGATATACGCAGGCGTTATGGACGAGGGTCTTAACGAGGATAAGTACATAATCCCCGGCGTAGGCGACGCGGGTGATCGTATTTTCGGAACTAAATAAAATCTATATTTCAGGGGAGCTTTTCGGTTCCCCTGTTTTTGAAAGGAATTAAATTATGACAGTCTCTACCCCAAAATTCCCTCACATTCTCCACGGCGGAGACTATAATCCCGAGCAGTGGCGCGATTATCCCGACATTCTCGATAAAGACATCGAGCTGTTCAAAAAAGCCAATATCAACTGCGTGAGCCTTGGAATTTTTTCATGGGCAGCTCTCGAACCCGAAAAAGACAAATTCTGCTTTGAATGGCTTGACGAGGTGATAGAAAAGCTCTATGCAAACGGGATTTACGTGAATCTTGCAACTCCGTCGGGCGCGCGTCCGCAATGGCTTGCACAGGAATATCCCGAGGTTCTGCGCGTTGGTCAGAACGGTATACGAAATTTCTTCGGACACCGCCACAATCATTGCTACACCTCCCCTGCCTACCGCGAACGAGTTCGTATCATCAACACAAAGCTTGCTGAAAGATATGCCTCTAACCCCGCCATTATACTCTGGCACATCTCAAATGAGTTTGGCGGAGAGTGCCACTGCGAGCTCTGTCAAGAAAAATTTCGCGAATGGCTGAAAGAAAAATATGGATCTCTTGATAACCTGAACCATGCATGGTGGTCGCACTTCTGGTCGCACACATATACTGATTGGTCTCAGCTGCACAGTCCCTCCTATATGGGCGAGACCTCTATTCACGGCCTTGACATTGACTGGCGCAGATTCGTTACTGACCGCACAATCGACTTTATGAAAGCTGAGATATCCGCCGTAAAGTCCGTGGATCCAGATATTCCTGTGACGGCAAATCTCATGGGCATTTACGCCTACGAACTCAACTACTTCAAGCTCGGCCGTGAGCTCGACGTCGTATCGTGGGACAGCTACCCCGACTGGCATAATCCGAATGTCAGTGACTTCATCACGGCAAGGAATGAGTCACTCTCTCACGATATGATGAGGTCGATAAAAAAACAGCCGTTCCTGCTTATGGAGTGTACCCCTTCAACGACCAACTGGAGAAGCGTTAGCAAGCTGAAAAAGCCTAATATGCACGAACTTTCCGTCATCAATGCGATTGCGCACGGCTCTGACTCAGGAATGTATTTCCAGCTCAGACAAAGCAGAGGCAGCGCAGAAAAATTCCATTCAGCAGTCATTTCGCATACAGGTACAGACAATACAAGAGTTTTCCGAGAAGTCTCTAAGACCGGAGCAGATCTGCAAAACCTCTCAAAAACTGTTTACGGAAGTTCCTTTCCTGCGGAAGCTGCGATAATCTTCGATACCGAAAACAAGTGGGCTCTCGATAAGATACAAGGTCCCCGCAATGCAGGACTGGACTATTTCGGACTTATACAAAACTGCTACGACTACTTTTTCCGAAACGGCATAAACGTCGATATCCTTGACTGTGACAGCGAGTTTAGCGGATATAAGCTCATTATCGCACCTATGCTGTATATGTTCCGCGGAGGCATTCAGGAGAAACTTCGCAGCTTTGTGAGCGAGGGCGGAACACTCATTTCCACTGCTTTTACAGGCGTGGTAAACGACACCGATCTCTGTTTCCTTGGCGAAGCTACCAAGGAAAAGCTCAGCGATGTTTTCGGAATGTGGGTAGAAGAGATCGATGGATTGCACGACGGTCAAAAAAACTCTCTGAATTTCAACGGAAAGGAATTTGATCTTCACGATATCTGCGAGATAATTCACACTGCAAAAGGTCATCAGCTTGCGAAATATCAATGCGACTATTACAAAGGAACGCCTGCTATGACTGAAAATCATTTCGGAAAGGGATGGGCATTTCATATTTGCTCGATTCCGGATACAGCCCTGCTGAATGAAATTATCGGAGAACGTGATGTGGAGCTCCAGCTCGAACGCTCTATAAGCACTCCTCTCCCGGACGGAGTTACGGCTAATTACAGGGTAAACGGCGAAAGAATAATAGTATTTCTGCAAAATTTCAACAGCTTTCCCATTACTATGGAGCTCGACGGTGTTTATACCGATATTCTGTCCGAAAAAGCTATGTGCGGCATTACGCTTGACGGTTATGGATTTGCAGTAATAGAAAAGAAAATATAGCAAAAAGGCTGTACGGAATAATGACCCGTCCCCTGTCAAGTAGACAGCGTAAAAAACAAAAATAATCTATGTAGTGACCAAAAGCAGTCTGTGCAATTTGTGCAGGCTGCTTTGTTGTTAACAATTGGCAAGCACCTTTTGGAGTGAGGAGCGTAGCGACGAACGGAGAAAGGTGCTTGCCGCAGCGCCCATCGACTGGTCACGCAGCATATGCTTCATGGTATTCCATAGGTGTCATGCTGCTCAGTTTGATCTGGTAACGCCTTGTGTTGTAATAGGTGATGTATTCCTCTATCGTCGAGATCAGCTCAGTTTTATCCGTAAACTTGCGAAGATAGTACATCTCGGACTTCAGGATACCCCACCAGCCTTCCATTGGTCCGTTGTCGATGCATCTCCCGACACGGGACATGCTCTGTATCATTCCGGCATCGACAAGCTTCTGATGAAACACCTTGTTGGTATACTGAAATCCTCGGTCGCTGTGGAAGATCGGATGAGCGTCAGGATTCAGCCGGACAGCTTCATCAAATGTGGAAAATACAAGATCATTGTTGTTGCTGTCCCCGATCTTGTAAGCTACGATACGTCTGTCATAAAGATCGAGAATGGCGCTCAGATACAACTTCTTGACGGTTGAACCAACATAGTATTTGAACTCCGTCACATCCGTCAGCCACTTCTCATTTGGCTTATCTGCGCGAAAATCCCGTTTCAGGATATTCTCTGCTGTGATCTGCGGTGTGGACGGGATGTATGTCTTCTTCTTGATGCGGGTGACAGATTTCAGATGAAGGATCTGCATCAATCTGTAGATCCGTTTCTTGTTGTAATGCACGTCATGCTCACGGTTGATCACAACCGTCATCTGTCGGTATCCTAAGATCCCGTTGCGTTCTTCATAGTGCTGTTTGATCCATTCTACAAGCTGCTCATTGACCTGCTGACTATAGCTCGGTGTCCGGTGCAGCCACTTGTAGTAAGCCGAGCGTGCAACGTGTACAGCAGTGCAGAGCTTTTGGATCGGATAATGCTCTGCTTGATTCATGTATTTGATCGCAAGATATTTATCCTCATTTCGCACTCCGCTCAGTGACCGCCCCCTCTCAGTTCCCTGAGTTTTTTAACAGCTTATTTTCCATTTCCATATCTTTCAGCTTGGCTTGCAGTATCTTGTTTTCCATGCGAAGCCTGTCTGCTTCTGTAAGCTCGTCTACCGGCTTTGCCTTGCCACGTCGGTCGGTGAGACCTTCCACGCCCTTCGCTTCATACTTGCGTACCCACGAATAGACCTGCTGGTAGGATACGCCGTATTTCTCCATTGCAAGCCCATAATCCTTTCCGTGCTCAATGCAGAATGCTACGATCTCGACACGTTCTTCCTGCGTGGTTTTCCTGCCTTTGTTCATGGTAATTCCTCTTTCCGAGCGTGTGCGCTCTTTAAAGTCTTTACCACTATTATACCATGAAATCCAGTTCTGTACAATGCTGCGCTTTGTAATTTTATGCTTGATACATAGGTCTTGTATGCTGCATTTCCCGGACAGGTATTCCTGTACTACCTGCATTTTCAATTCCTTGGGATACGTTTTATTGTGAGATGACAGTCGAATAGAGTCAAGTCCTTCACTCTGAGCACGCTTCACCAGCTGAATAAACGTTGTTGAACTTATCTTATGTTTCTTTGCTATCTCAGCAATGTTTCCTTTTCCATCGAGATATTCTTTTACTGCCGCTATTCTTTCTTCGCCTTTCAACTTGCTTTTTCTTGGCATAAAATAACCCCCTTAAAGTTCACACGTTTTTGTTTTTTCGTGTGTCTGCTCTAAGGGGATTATATCATAAACCGTACAGCCTTTAGTTTTTTAGAAATCAGATTACTTCTTAACGTTGAATGCAGCAATTCCGGGATAAACTGCAGAAGTACCGAGCTCCTCCTCAATTCTGAGAAGCTGATTGTACTTAGCAACACGCTCAGATCTGCTTGGAGCACCTGTCTTTATCTGGCAAGTGTTGAGAGCAACAGCAAGGTCAGCGATAGTTGTATCAGCTGTTTCACCTGAACGGTGTGAAGAAATAGCAGTGTAGCCAGCCTTGTGAGCCATCTTGATAGCTTCAAGAGTCTCGGAAACAGAGCCGATCTGGTTGAGCTTGATGAGGATAGAGTTACCTGCGCCGAGACCAATACCCTTTGAAAGTCTCTCTGTATTTGTAACAAAGAGGTCGTCGCCAACGAGCTGTACCTTGTGACCGATCTGCGCGGTCATCTTCTGCCAGCCTTCCCAATCCTCTTCATCGAGACCGTCCTCAATAGAGATGATCGGGTACTTGTCTACGAGAGACTCCCAGTGAGCGATAAGCTCATCAGAAGTGAACTCTTTGCCACTCTTGGGCTGCTTGTAAAAGCCCTTGCCTTTTTCGCTCTTCCACTCGGAGGAAGCAGCATCCATAGCGATCATGAAGTCCTTGCCGGGCTCGAAGCCTGCTGCCTTGATAGCCTCAAGGATCTTCTCGATAGCCTCTTCATCGCTTGTAAGTTTATTGGGAGCAAAACCGCCCTCGTCGCCTACAGCGGTAACGTCGCCCATATCCTTGATGAGCTTCTTGAGTGTATGGAATACCTCTGCACACCATCTGAGAGCTTCCTTGAATGTAGGAGCACCTACAGGCATGATCATGAATTCCTGAGTATCAACAGCGCTGTCAGCGTGAGCACCACCGTTGAGGATATTCATCATAGGAACGGGAAGCTTTGTACCCTGAATGCCGCCGAGGAATCTGTAAAGCGGAATACCGAGTGCAGTTGCAGCAGCTCTTGCTGTTGCTATAGAAACTGCGAGAATAGCGTTAGCGCCGAGGTTGGACTTGTCCTTTGTGCCGTCAGCCTCGATCATTGCTTTATCAACAGCGTAGATGTCGGAAGCGTCAATACCAACGAGAACGTCATTGATAGTTGTATTGATGTTCTCAACAGCCTTCTGAACGCCTTTTCCAAGATAACGGGACTTGTCGCCGTCACGGAGCTCAAGAGCCTCGAACTCACCTGTGGAAGCACCGCTGGGAGCAGTACCTCTTGCAACTGTACCGTCGATGAGATAAACCTCAGCTTCAACTGTAGGATTTCCTCTGGAGTCCATGATCTCTCTGCCGACTACCTTTTCGATTTCCAAATAGCTCATAATAAATCTCCAATCTGTCCGATATCCAATAATAAAGATATGGACGCAATTATTTGTAACGCACCTCAGCGCGTTATTTACCTCCGGCTTACTGAATAAGCTCACAATAAGCCAAGTTAATAATACCATGTTTTGGAGCTTTTGTCAATATTAGCGGCTTACTGATTTTGTGATTCGGGAATAAATACAAAAATAGATTCAGTTTTTGTGCAGTATTATATAACTTTTACTGCAACATCAAAGCCCTCTGTTATTCATGAGGGGGCTTTACATATAGCTGTCAGTTTTTTATCTGTGTTGCAACAAGGCTCTCGCCGCAGTATATCTCGCGGAGCTTAGGCTTTTCTATTTTGCCTGTAGGATTTCTCGGAACTTCCGCAAAAATTATCTTATGCGGTCTCTTGTAGCGAGGTAGCTTCTGACAGAATGAAGTTATTTCCTCCTCGGTGCAGGTGTGGTCTTCCTTTATGGAAATTATCGCCGCCGCTATTTCGCCGAGCCTCTTATCCGGCAGACCTATAACAGCAACGTCTTTTATCGCAGGGTGACTTCTGAGGAAGTCCTCGATCTGAACAGGATATAGATTTTCACCGCCGCTTATGATGACATCTTTTTTACGGTCAACAAGGTAAATGAATCCATCCTCATCCTCCTGAGCCATATCTCCTGTGAATAGCCAGCCGTCCTTCAAGGTCTCTTCTGTTGCCTTTTCGTCACGGTAGTAGCATTTCATTACTCCGGGACCCTTTACACAGAGCTCTCCGACCTCCCCCTTTACAACAGGCTCACCATTTTCATTGGCTATCTTTACTTCCCAGCCATAGCCCGGGACACCAATAGCTCCGACCTTATGTATATTCTCAACTCCAAGATGTACGCAGCCGGGACCTATGGATTCGCTGAGACCGTAATTTGTATCATATTGATGATTCGGAAATACCTTCTTCCATCTCGAAATTAGCGAAGGCGGAACCGGCTGAGCGCCTATGTGCATAAGTCTCCACTGATCGAGGGCATAATCCTCAATATTCAACTCTCCCCTGTCAATAGCGTCGAGGATATCCTGTGCCCACGGTACAAGCAGCCAGACAATGGTACATCCTTCATTGGAAACTGTCTCAAGTATCGACTTGGGTTTAACGCCTTTAAGCAGGACAGCCTTGCTGCCTGAGTAAAGGCTGCCAAACCAGTGCATCTTCGCTCCTGTGTGGTAAAGAGGAGGAATACAGAGGAAAATATCGTCCCTTGACTGAGAGTGGTGATTCTGCTCGACCTTTGCTGAGTGCATAAGGCTTGTGTGATCATGGAGAATAGCCTTGGGGAAGCCCGTAGTACCCGATGAAAAGTAAATAGCAGCATCATCATCGTCGGTGAGCTTTATATCGGGAGCAGAGCTTGCGCAGTTAGCAACGAGGCTGTCATAATGTTCGGCAAACGAGGGGCAGCCTTCTCCGACGTAGAAAAGAAGCCTGTTCTTGCTGATCTCGTCCGCGATCTCTTCAATACGTCCTATAAATTCCGGACCAAACATCAGCACGTCCACTTCCGCAAGATCGAGACAGTACTTTATCTCGTCGGCTGTGTATCTGAAATTGAGCGGAACGGCAAGAGCCCCCGTCTTAAGTATACCAAAGTAGATCGGCAGCCATTCAAGGCAGTTCATGAGCAGAATACCCACCTTGTCGCCCTTATGTACACCTCTTTCAAGGAGCATATTCGCAAACCTATTCGCCTTTTCATCAAAAACCCTCCAGGTTATCTCCCGTCTGTAGTGGCACTCGGGATCGGGCTCGATAAGCTCATATTCCTTCCATGTTATCCTGCGTATCTCGGTTATTTCAGGATTCACCTCAACCAGCGCAACATCAGAGCCGTAAAGCTTTGCATTTCTTTCAAGTAATTCTGTAATTGGCATTTTTCGTTCCTTTCTGCTTTGAAGCACTATCCTTATACTGCTTCAAAGCAATAAACTATATATATTTTACCACAAAAAAGTGAAAAAGTAAAGCATTAGCAATTGATTTTGTATACAAAATACTTTCCTGAAATTATAGCAATTTGCATAAAAAAGCTGTCGCAATTAAATGCAACAGCTTATTTTTTATTCTTGATCGAGCTTAGCTCCGCAGTTTTCGCAATATACCTGATCCGACAATGCAGGCTCTCCACAGTTTGAACAGGTAACATCAGGAGAATTATATCCTTCAATATCAGGAGTCTCTATGGGGTCTATTTTAGCACCGCACTTGTCACAATAATTCTGCGTCCTGTATATCTGCTCACCACAGTTAGGGCAATTCTGCTTTTCTTCGAGGGACATAAGAAGTTGTCTGAATTTATCCGCCCTCGCAGTCTTTGTTTTGATGCTTTCTATCTGATCTGAGTATTCTTCTGAGGGGGAATCTGAGATCTCATCAAAGTATTTCTTGCCTATTTCAACATAAGAATCATTTATCTCCCTTTCAAGGCGTGAAATTTCGCGTTTTATCTTTGATTTTTCAGCAAGCTTCTTTGAACTCTCAGAAACCGTCTTTGCTCCTTTTTCGACAGATTCTCCGAGCTTGCCCGCAATGTCCTTCATCGAATCCATGAATCCCATTATAATTACCTCCGCTGTTGATATGATATAATAATTGTATCACATAAAGCCAGAATAGTCAAGTGTAGCTTGGTATCTCAATGCTAAGGAACTCTACTGCATTTAGTGCTCTGACAGCAGCATCTGAAAAATCGCTGCAAAACGATGAATATAGCGTCATTATTACATCGCCCGCCGACAAAACATCTCCTGCTTCACAGTTCATCACTATACCTGCGGACGGATCAAGCCTATCGCTCTTTTCAAGTCTTCCAGCGCCGAGCAGCAGAGAAGTCATGCCAAGCTCTTCGGTATTGAAAGAAACTATCTTCATATCCTCGGTGGCTTTGACCTTATAACTGAATTCAGCCTGAGGAAGCAATGAAACATCATCGCATATGCGTTCATTTCCACCGTGCAAACGGATAGTCCTTCTGAGCACATCAAGAGCCTTTCCAGAGCTTATTGCCTCCTCAGCAATTGTCCTGCACCGGCTGAGCGTTCCCTTGCCTGCAAGCTGAAGCATATAGGCTGCAAGCTCCATGCACACATCATAAAGCCTGCCTTTTGTCTTGCCCTGCAAAAGCTCAACGGCTTCTTTTACTTCGAGAGCATTACCTATATTATTGCCCAGAGGGGTATTCATATCCGTAATGACAGCTTGGCATTTCTTACCGGCAAAGGTTCCTATCTTCTCCATGAGGTTCGCAAGCTTTCGCGCGTCCTCCTGCGTTTTCATGAAAGCTCCGGAGCCATACTTTACATCGAGCAGCAGGCAATCTGCATTCATAGCGAGCTTCTTGCTCATAATGCTCGCACAGATAAGAGGAATGCTGTCCACTGTTCCTGTGGCGTTTCTGAGGGCGTATATCTTCTTGTCCGCAGGACAAAGCTCATCACTTTGCGAAATTATTGAAAAACCTGTTTGTTTGAGAACATCCCGGAATTCATAAAGAGGCAAATCAGTCCTGAACCCCTCGATACTCTCAAGTTTATCAATAGTTCCTCCTGTATGGCCCAGTCCTCGACCGGACATTTTAGCAGCACACGCACCGCAGGCTGCAACAACAGGACCAATTATAAGACTTGTTTTATCCCCTACTCCTCCGGTACTGTGCTTGTCCACAGTAAGAGGCATATCAAGGTCCACAACCTTTCCACTGTCGCGCATTGCAATAGTAAGCGCAAAGGTCTCTTGCTCTGTAAGACCGTTGATGCATACTGCCATGAGCCATGCAGACATCTGGTGGTCAGGTATTTCGCCGACTGTGTATTTTTTTACGAGACTTGATATTTCTTCTTCTGTAAGCGGAATGGATCTTTTTGTTTTATTAATTATATCGATTATATTCATGATACACCTCCCATGTATTAATTTTACCACAAAGAAATAGATTTTTCAATAGTTTTTTAAAAATAATAGTTAAAATTTCACAAATAATTCAATATAACAAGTGTGATGACAAAAGGAACACCTAATACAGAGCTACCCACAAGATTAAAAGTGTTGAGTGCCACTTCTATTCCTGCAAATTCACCAAATTTATTCAGCAGTATAAGGGCAGCAAGTCCGGTTATAGCTCCTGTCAAAATGGAGAGCAAACGTTTTTTTCTCCTCATGTAATATATAAGCATAATGAGTATGACCGCCGCGCAGGCTATTCTGAAAATTATATCAGCCTTCATTTTTGTTTCCTTTCATAAAAGTATATATCCAAGAGCAAGTATGAGTTTCATATCTGCTCCCTCTTTTAGCAGCAAGAAGATCAATGCTGCTATAAGAAGCTTTTCGCTATCGAGTCCGCCGCCAATCAACTCTTCAAGGAACCCGCCCTGATGTTTGTCCCCCGAGTCCTCCTGCTTTGCAATATGCTCTGAACAAGGTGGATTATCGTTAAGCGGAAGCGGCTGAGGCTTATTCTGAGGAATATCGGTCGGCATATTCTGGTAGCTTGCGCCATTTGTACGGCGCTGAAGCTGTCGAGTACGCATTACAGGGTCCTGCCGCATTCTGTCTGTACGTCTGCTTTCGTATACCGCCATACTGATCACCTCTCTTCAGAATAAGTCTTCAAGCAATCCGCTTTCCTTTGCAACATTCCATACAGCGATCAGTTTAAGTATCTTTACCGCTTTGTCTACTCTTTTCTGCTTTTCTTCTTTTAGATGAGGTTTAAGCGCGAGAAGAAGCTCGGCATTCTTATCGCTTTGCGAGAACGCGCTCATCAGACCTGTAAGCTTGAAGATAGAACTCAGATCGGAAGCTGAGTCCTCGGCTCCTGATGAGTCAACGTCCTCCTCGCTCTGTTCAGAACTGTCCTCTTCGCTTTGAGTTTCATCAGACATCATCATCTGCACAAGCTCCGAAAGCTGCTTCATGCTCTCCTCATCGGAGAGCAGTTCGCTTATTTTCCCCATTACATCGTCCATCTGAGTTCCCCTTATTTTTCTCCCGAAAGCTTTTTGTAAAGAGCCTTTGCCTGCGGAGTGCTCATCATCTTCTCCACGAGCTTGGGATTATTCACTGCCTGCTGAAATTTTGCAGCGTCATTTTTGTTCATAGCAGACATTGCACTGTCAAATTTACCATCTTCAAGCTCCCGTTGAAGCTGTTCCGATGGGACTCCGATCTTTTTGCTGACAGCTCCGAGAAGTCCTGATAATTTTTTAGGATCAATATTATTAGTATTCATAACTACCTCCGAAAATTCATGAGTTCAGCCCGTGCTTCCGCTTTGCAGCATATTAAAAAATCAGAAATATCTCACCTTGCAGGATTGATTTTTTCGCGATCTTATGCTATACTTATTTAAGCTAATGTAAAGGAGCACGTACTATGCGTATTATTGTTATGTCCGATTCACACGGAAGCTATTCCGCCATTGAAAGTATCATCGACCGCAACACCGACGCCGACTGGATATTTCACCTTGGTGACGGAGAACGCGAGCTTGACCGATATATCACAAGTCACCCCATGATCTCCCAGAAAATCATTCACGTCGCCGGAAATTGCGACTATAACAGTCTGAGTCCCTCCGTATTCACACTCCCAGCAACGGATCACAGGATATTTGCGACTCACGGTCATCAGTTCGGCGTAAATCACTCCTTAGAGCGCTTAAAAAAAGTCGCTGAGGAAAATGGCTGTGATATCGTCCTTTACGGTCACACGCATTGCCGATATAACCATTTCGAGGACGGACTTTATATCCTCAATCCCGGCAGCGCTTCATGTCCCCGCGACAGCAGCAAGCCCTCGTTCGGACATATAGATATCTCCCCCGCAGGTATAGTTGTGAATATCGCAGACGTGTAACTTCCGTATAATAATTATATTCAAAGCCGCGCAGATATGTGCATATCTTGTGTAAGAAAATCTCACATAAAAAATGCTCCCTTGATAGGGAGCATTTTCGCATTATTTTGTCATTCCGCAGTTCTGAGCTCGCTGATGTCAAAGGTAAACTCCTTCATGAGCATCATATTTCCGTTTTCGTCCTGTATCTGCTTGTTGTATATTCTTGCTATGACCGTATTGTCTGTAGGTGTAGTAAGGCTGCCTCCGTAGGTTGAATCTACCGCAGTACCGTCGTTGAGGAAGTCTATATCACTGCCGTTCTCATCGTAGAAGAGAAGTATCAGCGAGTATTTAGGCATTACGCCCTCATATCCCTCTATCCATTCGTCGTTCGCATCGTACTCTTCGGGATAACTCCACTCAACTCGGATATTCGCAGGAGTGTAGTCATAAAGCTTAACAGAGAAGCCGTTCTCCTCCTGACTAATAGCAGTTCCGTTTATGAGCGACTGATCGACTACTATCCTCTGCTTTATAACAACGTCGTCATACTCGTATGCATCGTCGCCGAACACGACAATCTCGCCTTTTTCGCCTCTTACCTCAGCACCATATCCGTGAACATTAAAGAGCGTGATAACGGCACTCTGCGACTTGGTGAGCATATACTCATCAGGAAGCTCCATAGTTATCTGACCTGCGAAGTTGTTCTCTGCGCCTTCCTCAAGCATGAGGTTTCCGTAGAGCCAGTTGTACTTGCACTCGTAAGACTTCGTGTTGTCAAAAACCTCGTCCTCAGTCTCTATCTTGACGTTGAACTGTATTGCACGCGCACCTGCGTAGTTGCCGTTGGCAAGACTGCCCGTAAGTCCGAGCACGAGATTGCGCCCGTCACAGTACATAGTCTCGATGTTTACCGTGAGGTCTTCGCTCTCAGCCACAACAGGCTCATCAAGCACGTCAACAGCAGACTCGAGGACTTCATAGTTATTGAGGTCGGGAGTCTTGTCGAGCTTGAATTCTCTGCCGTCGTCGGTAACGTATGTCTGCTCCTTGTTAGCTTCAAGCTTGCTGAAAAGATCGGTCTTTTTTGCCGCAAATACGGCTGTACCACTGCACGCCGCAACAGCTACGGTAATAATTGCCGCCGCAGCTCGCTTATTCATTTTATGTTTGATCTTCTTTTGTCTGTTCATATTTAAAACCTCGTCTCTGCACCGCTCGCTCGGTTCAATACGGTCGGTGACTTTTTTGTAATCATTTATGTTCATTGCTGTAACTCCTCTCCGAGAATTTCTTTTAGCTGCTTGCGTGCTCTGTATAGCTGCGTCTGGACTGCGGACTCGCTTTTGCCAAGTATGACGCTTATTTCCCTTACGGAATACTCCTCGTAATAATACAGATGAATTACCAGCCTGTTCTTTGGCGGAAGCTCCATAACAGCATGGTAGACCTCGCTCTCCTCGGGAGTCTCATAGACAAGATTTGCCTCCTCAAGCGAAACTGAGCTGATAAAATATTTGTACCTCAGCGAACGAAACATATCTCTGCATTTATTCGCCGTAACCTTCAAAAGCCACGATTTCTCTTTTGCTTCGTCCGAGAAGCTGATGTTACTCGAAAAACGCTTCATAAAAACGTCCTGTGTAATATCCTCCGCGTCTGCGGAATTACGGCAGTATACAAAGGCTGTTCTGTAAACGCTGTATTTGTATTTATCGTAGATATCTGCCATTTCGTCTGCTGTCACCGTCGTCACTTCCTTTCTCTTTTTTGAAGCGCTTCATATATATAACGATCGAGCGATGTAAAATATCACATTTTCCGAAAAAAATCTGCTGCACTATATGTACAGCAGATTTGATGTCATGATATTCTCTTTCCTTTGCCTTTTTTGCGCTTTTCTATAGGCTTTTCTTTACCTCCCATATCCTCAAAAACAGGTTCCTCGCCGTCGTCGGTATCGTCAACAAGCTCGGGATTCACCTGACCGATACTCGTGTAGTACGGGTTAATGACATACTTCTGTATCACGGGATAGCAGTTGAAACAGGTCACAAAACAGATGAACGCCGCAGGGAAAAATAGTATCAAAACAAGAAATATTGGCAGTGCAAACAGGAACAGCAGTATCATTCCAACAATAAGAACAAGTGATATGACAAACGTCAGGAGATTTTCCTTCATTGCCACAAACGCCAGCGCAAAGGAGTTCTTGATGAGGTTTTTCAAAGAGAGATTTGTAGCTATCAGCATCAGATAAATATAGTAATTCATGATGATTGTCACGAGGAAAATGCTCATCGTGATTATCATCGGAACATACATAAGCTTTGAATGAAGCTGCACCACAAGTGCAGGATATACATTCAGCGACGCATATACGGAAAGTACTATCAAGCAGTCAATAAAACCGATTATTGAGGCTTTTTTGAAATTTAAACGAAAAGCTCTGAAAAAATCCCTCATGATAAAGGTATGCTTATCTATAACGAAACTCCGCATGATCTTCATCATAGCTGCTGTAGCAGGTCCGATAAGAACCGCAAAGGCAAGCAGAAGGATCACTATCAAAGTCATTGCAGCAGCATAATTTTCGACGATAGTTATTACCGGCAGTATGAGTATCAGCGGTATAAAAAACAACACGTACAACAGATTTATTCCCATGAGCTTCCAGAATTTTCTTCCAAGTATATCAAAAAACAGCGCGATACCAGTTTTCTTTGGTGCGTGCTTTGAAATACCTACTCCTGCGCTTTCATAATCCTTAAAAAACAGACCCAATTTTAACATCCTCCGAATTAATTATATATTGATCAGAGCTTCTCTGAAAAAATAATTGAGCGCCGCATCTGCGGCTGCAATAAAGAAAGATATAAGTAAAAGTACGGAAAATTTAATGCAGTACAGCCGGAATGTGCGTCTGCTGTCCTCATGCTGTTCGCCCTTTATGACAAAAGCAAACAGTGCTCCTGACGAGCGAAAAAGCTCCCTCACCGCAAGTACTGTTACTACTATAACAGATACTGCTTTGGGTAATATGAGCACTATGACGGATGGAACAGCTTTTATTCCGCAAAGGCTATAAAGCATTGCCGCAGAGACTCCTATTCCAAAGCCGCGGAAAATCAGAAGCACCGCTCCGAGCGGCTGACCGACTGCGGAAAGCCCTCCCCAAAAGGCGATAAAAATGGCAAGCGCGGCACTTATAAACGTATTTCTGAGAACAGCAAAAAGCGTATCTCCGCTGTAAAGCGGCATGAAATACTGATTAGCCCACACAGAATCAGAGTGTTCACCTTTGACCGCATACATAGAACCGATAATTATACCGATAATAACAAGTCCGTAAAGCGTAACAAAGCTTGTCCGCGTTCTGTTTCTGTCCGTAATTTTAACGATATGCTTCATAATGCACCTGTCCTTTCTTTTCAAAGGATATGCATGAAGCGTTGACATTAGAACTTATTTTGAAAGCTCATATGCCCTCTTAGTGCAGGCATCGCAGCAGTCCTTGACTACATCTGTTAGATCCCCCTCATAAAGCCTGTCGAGTCCAGCAAGAGTAGTCCCTCCCGGCGATGAAACCATTTTTATGAGCTCATCGATAGAATATCCGGAATCAGTTATCATTTTAGCCGAACCTATAAGACTCTGTGCAAAGAGCTCCTGCGCCGCATTTTCATCTATACCGACAGACTGAGCATAATCTATGAATCCCTTGGCAAATAAATATATGAAAGCAGGACTGCTTCCGTTTATCGCAATTATCTCTTTCATCTTGTCCTTGGAAATGACTGATGCCTTTCCGCATGAGTGAAAAATGCCAAGTACAAGATCAAACTCTTCATCGGTAACTGAATCGCTGCGTGAAAGAGCAGAAGCCCCTTCACCAAGAAGAAGCGGAGTGTTGGGCATTACGAGAACGACTTTTGCAGTGCTTATAGTTTTCCTTGCAATAAATTCGTCGCTTATTCCTGCGGCAATAGAGATTATTACTGTATCATCAGTCGTATACGGAGCTATTGCTTCGAGCACGCTCTCTATTACCTGAGGCTTTACTGCAAGGAATACATATTTGCAATTCTCCATAATAGCTGGCTCGTCAGCACAGGCTGTCACACCGAGCTGTCCGAGAGCCGAAAGCTTGTCTTTATCCGGATCAAAGGCAAAAAGCTTTGAACGACTTCCTGCCTCAGAAGAAAGGATGCCCTTGATTATCGCAGAACCCATGTTGCCTGCGCCTATGAAGCCTATATTTATCATATTCATCTCTCCTTTATGATCTACCCGTTAAAAGGAATTTATAACACCTTTCAAAGGTCCTGTTAAACAAAGCTGTTTATATAAGATTAGAAATATAACGGGGACATCTCCATAAATTCCTAATTTTAGCGGGCAAAAACAATTTATTATATTATATCATACAATTATATAAAAAGCAAGGTACGCAGTGATAAATTGCCGATACGCTTATAGCTTATAATTACATAGAAATCAGCAGGAACTAATATAAAGCTCACCCTTTTATAAAAAAACGGAACTTCCTTTTGGAAATTCCGTTCTGGCGTGCCTGGAGGGATTCGAACCCCCGACCTACTGGTTCGTAGCCAGTCACTCTATCCAGCTGAGCTACAGGCACATCGTCCTTGACGACTATACAATTATATCATAATCAAACAAAAATGTCAATATCAAGGGCAAAAAACAGCAGATTGCACTAAGTTGCGCGTGATGTTGTTGACATATCAGACAAATTTGTAAAAACAATAAAAACTGCTTGACTTTTTTTCTGTTATTTGATATAATAGAAATTGTTGTGAGACATTAGCTCAGTCGGTAGAGCATACGCCTTTTAAGCGTAGGGTCGAGGGTTCAAATCCCTCATGTCTCACCAGCAGGGAGCACCCGCAGGCAGCATCGCGTCTCAGTTTTACTGGGACGCGAATTTTTATCCGCGCATTAAAGTCTTCTATTATGTATGCGTACTACAGTGCCAAGCGAGCGCGCAGTTTCGCGGTTCAATTTTTCTGAGCCGCGAATTTTTTCTTTTATGTTCTATAATTTTCCGATTCAACTGCCAATAAAATCAGGTAAGGAAAAATCAGTATTCAGTACCAAGTATCGCATCAAGCAGTTCATATCCGTCGCTTCCCGTAGACCTTAGTTGAACTTTGAGCGCCGCTTCAACATCTGAAACAGTGAGGTCATCGAGAAAAATAGGCTCATCTCGCTTGATCATTGATGAAGATATAAGCAATTCCTCTCCGAGAACTTTTCCTTTTAGCTGAGCGATAAGATCACCTGCTGTTATCAATCCCGTAACGTTAATAGTTTCGCCAAAGAAGTCATTGCGTATTCTATAAACGTCACAGTGTAGCCCACAAAACCGCTCTTGTGCCAAGTCGGCAAGCGCCTTGATAGTACCATAGGCAGAGTATCCTGTCGCAATCGAGATATGCCGTTCTTCACCGTCCCATTCAGCTATTTCAAGTGCTTTTTCAAACTCATCAATGAGTGAGCGAAGCATTCCAACCCCGTTTTCGTACTGTGGAAACTCCTCATAGTAATCAATAGGCGGGAGTGCTCTTTCGGCAATAAGAAAAAATTCATCCGACGGAAACACCATTCTCGTCCCGAATTTTTCGAGAAAAATCGCCTGATATTCCTGTATTATGTCAATGGTCTCGCACGCGGTTTCCTTGTTAAAGGTAGTAAGCGGAAATAGTCCTTTTCGGAATTTTGTCAACCCGACCGGAACTACCGCAGTGCTTGATATATTTGGCATCAAACTCCCGAGATCCTTAAGCGTTCGTCTTAGTTCATCGCCGTCATTCAGTCCCGGACAGCACACGATCTGACAATTAAGCTGTATGCCGCCGCCCGTGAGCTGCTTCAGGAAGCGCAGCTTCTCACCCGCGAACCGATTCTTCATCATCTTGACCCGCAGCTCGGGATTTGTAGTATGAACGGAAACATTGATATTCAGCTTCATTCGCACGATACGATCTATATCGGACTCCTCGAGATTCGTCAGAGTAACATAATTGCCTTGCAAAAAGGATAGTCTCGCGTCGTCGTCTTTGAAGTAGAGAGTCTCACGCATACCCGGAGGCATTTGGTCAATGAAACAGAACACACACTTATTCCTGCATGACTGCTTGCTGTCCATAAGGAAGGTCTCAAACTCAAGTCCGAGATCGTCGTATTCGTCTTTTTTAACTGAAAATTTGATATGTTCGCCGTCGCGCATTATGCCGAGGCTGACAGATGTTTCAGCGGCATAAAACATATAATCGAGAACATCCTTTACCTGATGACCGTTTATGCTCTCAAGGATATCTCCGCTCCTTATACCGCACTTATCCGTCGGAGAATCGGGAATAACGCTGTTTATCTTAACCATATAAAAAACTCCATGCACTTAAAAAGGAGAGAAGGATCACTCCTTCTCTCCTTCTCAATTCATCGGATAAAGCCGATTATTCAGCGTCGATTTTAAGGACCTCAACGCCCTTATAGAATCCGCAGTTTTTGCAAACTCTGTGCGGAGCCTTGTATGCGCCGCAGTTATCACACCTTGAAATTGCAGGTGCATCAAGCTTCCATACAGCAGAACGTCTCTTGTCGCGTCTTGCCTTGGAAGTTTTTCTCTTCGGTACAGCCATTCTGGCACCTCCTTACAAATGAGCTTCACAGCTCGGTTTTCTGACAATTGCACTCAGACTCGTTAAGGTCGCAGCCGCATATCATACAAAGTCCCTTGCAGTCATCTCTGCACAGATTCTTCGACGGAAGCTGCAACAGCAGGTCGGTTACGGCAATATCGTTCATTTCAATGCTCTCGCCGTCGGCGGTGATGTACTCATCATTATCACTGCTAACGGAGGGAACGACAATATGGTCGAAGCTGAAGTCATAGTCTCTGACAAATTCCTTCAGGCATCTGTCGCAGATATGGAGCACTGTAGCTTGAATAGCGTAGTCCAGATAGACCACTCCTGCTCTGTTGAAAAGCCTTCCCTCTATACGTATCGGCGAGCCAAAAGCAAGACCCTTAACATAGTCAAGCTCGTCCGCAGATATATCATAAGAGAACGCCTTTACCTCTCCGACTATACTGAAAAGCTGTTTTAAATTGATTTTCATACTATAAGAACCCTTAGAGCACCATAAAATATATTATACATCAAATGACAGAATATGTCAATAGGAAGATGTAAAAATCATTAAAATTTTACTTGATATACTTTGTTACGCTCTCGGGGAGCTCTTCCTTATCGGCAGAAACCGTGAATACAACGGAAACATCAGTGCCTGTGAGTTCCTCGATCTTGTCAAGAAGCTTGCCGAAATCGTCGTAATCTCTGCCGCCTATCCTGAAAATGCCATCGATGTAGATGTGTGTGATGTCATAGTTGCTTGCAAGGAGACCCGCGATGAAGCCATAGAATGTTTCATAGCCCTCTATCTTGTAGTACTCAGTATCGCACCAGCGAACCTTACGGCTGATAGAATATCTTACCGTGGAGCCTTTTTCAACTGTAACAATGCTGCCGTTTGTAGCCTTTACCGCCTCATTTATCTCATCAATGAGTATTTTAGTCTTTCCTGAGCCTTTTTTACCTGTAATAAGTTTTATCATAATTTACTCCTTCCATGCCTAAGCGGCATTTTGACTTTTTTATCATTAGCCAAGCTTTGCTTCAAGCTCTGCCTTTGCTCCTTCATAACCCGGCTTTCCGAGAAGCGCAAACATATTGGATTTATAGCTCTCTACACCGGGCTGGTTGAACGGATTTACTCCAAGAACATATCCCGAAACAGCACAAGCCTTCTCAAAGAAATAGATCATGTAGCCTACGCTTTCCTCTGTAGTATCATCGAGTTCGAGAATGATATTCGGAACTCCGCCTTCTGTGTGTGCCAGAACAGTGCCTTCAAAAGCCTTGCGATTTACAACGGACATATTCTGATTTGTGAGGAAGTTGAGCCCGTCAAGATTCTCTGCGTCGGGCTCCAAGAAAAGATCTGTCTTGGGATTTTTTATATCAACAACTGTTTCAAAGAGGATACGCGCTCCGTCCTGAATATACTGACCCATTGAGTGGAGGTCGGTCGAGAAAACAGCAGACGACGGAAAAATACCCTTGTTGTCCTTGCCCTCGCTCTCGCCGAAGAGCTGCTTATACCACTCGCTCATCATAACGAAGCTCGGATCATAGGAAACGAGCATTTCAACGGACTTCCCCTTTCTGTAAAGGATATTTCTGAGAGCCGCATATTTGTAGCAATCATTATTATCAAAATCAGCAGTAAAATCAGACTGAGCCTTTGCAGCACCCTTCATGAGAGCGTCAATATCACAGCCTGCAACAGCAATAGGAAGCAAACCTACAGCTGTGAGTACAGAGAAACGTCCACCGACATCATCCGGAATAACAAAGGTCTCATATCCCTCTGTATCGGAAAGATTCTTGAGAGTTCCTCTCGCCTTGTCAGTAGTGGCAAAAATGCGGTTCTTAGCTTCTTCCTTACCGTACTTGTCCTCAACCATTTTCTTGAAGATACGGAAAGCAAGTGCAGGCTCGGTAGTCGTGCCTGACTTTGAGATAACATTTACAGAAAAATCCTTACCCTCACAAAGAGCGATTATCTCGTTAAGATAAGAAGGATTTATGCTGTTTCCGACATAATAGATGTCAGGAGTATCCTTCTTTATATTATTGTAAAGGGGCGATTTAAGGAGCTCGATAGCCGCTCTTGCGCCAAGGTACGAGCCGCCGATACCAATAACGATGAGGATATCCGAATTTGCCTTTATTCTCTCGGCTGCAGCCTTGATCCTTGCAAATTCCTCCTTATCATAAGCAGTAGGAAGCTCTACCCACCCTAAGAAATCATTCCCAAGACCGGTCTTATTGTGAAGAGCAGCGGCAGCAGACTCGACCTGAGCCTTTATTCCGGTCAACTCATCAGCATTAACATAGTCTTTCAGGTATTTGGTGTTGAGTTTCAAAGACATTTTAATTACCTCCAATATGTACGTAACCTTACAAATATAATTCACCATCTTTATGATACTATATTTTTGTAAATTTTTCAAGTCCATTTAAAGCACATTTTCCACATTTGTATATTTAATATATTTTCAACATCATTTTTCTAACAATTTCAACAACAGCTTATTAAACACATACTTTACTGTAAGCCTATCTATTTTCGATTTTGCAACAATATCTGTTTCGCAAACAAGAGTATCTCCGCTGTAAAACGCTGCAATACCAATTTTTTGTCCTTTTCTGACGGGAGCTGATACATACTGAGGTATGACTGCAGTCGTACTGAGTGATCTCACTCCCCTCGGAACGACTATGCTTTCCATATCGGAAAAGCCTATCTCGACCGCTGATTCTGCGCCGTCTCTTACTCTGACAGGCCGGAGCATTTCCTCAGGAAATGTTGCCGCAGTTACTTTATAATTGCTGAAGCCCTTTTTAACAAGAGTCTTGGCAGCAGAAAAGGAAGAATCCTCGTCGGGAGCACCGAGCACAACAGCTATGTATACTGTTCCGTTTTCAGAACGTCCTCCCTCCGCAATGCAGTAACCCGCTTCTTCGGAATGACAGGCTTTGAAGCCACAATGCCGGTCATATGTACGCGCAAGGGTATCCTCACTCACAAGCTCGACCGTCCCCTCTTTCACGAAATCGCGCCATGTCCTGAAGTAAGGTTCGAGGAACTCGAATCTGGTAAGTCTTGCGCATATAACAGCTATATCGGCAGCAGTCGTATGCTCTCGATCATCATAATACCCATACGGGGAATAAAAAGCAGTATTTCGCAGACCGAGGTCAAACGCCTCGGAGTTCATTCGCATTACGAAATCATCTACAGACCGCTCTGAGGTCTCTGCAAGTGCTGTCAGCGCATCATTGGCATTTCCTATTATGACGCTTTTGATCAGTTCTTCAACAGTCATCTTGTCCCCCGGTTCGAGCCACACCACTGAGCCTCTTGTGCCATAAACAGACTGAGGGGCAGTTATCTCGGTGCTCAGCGAGTACTTCCCCGTCTCGATGTCCTCCGCAATAAGGAGCAGCGACATGAGCTTGCTCAAATATCCCGCATTCAACTGTTTATCGGGATCTTCAGACTCCAGTACCGTACAGGTCTTAGCCTCCATGAGAACATAAGCCGAAGCGCTGACAGTGTCCTCTGAATTTTTCGCGCTCATAAAAAGAGCGGATATTCCTGTTGTCAGAAGCACCGCAGCAAGACATAAAATCAGTTTTTTCAAAGAAATCACCTCTCACAATATTATGAGAGGTAAGAACAAAATATACTGTCCGGACAAAAACAAAAGGAGCAGTATTTACTGCTCCTCAGGATCATCACTTTACAGTTGTTATAATAAATCTGTCCGAATTATCGCCCGAAACGGTGTAATTGCCCGAAACAGGCACTCTTACGGCTGTGACCTCTCCCTGTGAAACGGCGGTGTATATCTCGTAGGTCACCCCGTCAAAATCAAATGAACACGGCTCGTCAAGTGTGTAGTCTTTAAGATACTCAACATACTCCTCAAGACAGAGATCCTTGCTGTTCATCAGTGCAGCATGTACCTTGCCGACGTATCGCAAATGCCACGGACAGAAAGAATGACCGGTTTTATCGCTCTTACCTTCGGGATATCTCACGATGAAGCCGTACTTCCAGCAGTTTTCAACTATCCAGCTCTCCTCGTCATAGCCATCGTATGTAAGCACGCTCGCATATCCGTTAAGCGCAAGATCGACCGTGTTTCCTGACGGCGAATCAGGAAACTCCTCTGGACAATATGAACCCTCGCCCGTATATGTATCGGTAGTTCCATATGCGATGAAGTCAGACAATCCGGTCGCGTTATTGTAATCCTCCATCATTCTGTTCAAAGCTTCTGCAGCATCCTCATTGAGCATTACCGTCTCGCTGACAAGAGTATAATACTCATTTCTGTAATCGTAGAGGTTTACCATCGCCTCTTTATCGGCAGCTTTGGCAGGAATCTCCTGTGTATACAGAGCAAGATCGCCATCGTTCAGCTTTGATTCAGACAAAGCGAGCTCGGAAAAGCCAAGGTATTCTATTCCCTCAAAAGCCGTTGTGACCTGTACCGTCTCATTTCCAAGAGTGACAGCGCTTCCAGCGGAGCTATCCGCGCTTTTTCCTCCGGAATTTCTGAACGAGCCTGAAACCTTGATATTATGGGGGATAGTCCCCGAAAGATTTCGCCTGATCCCATCTGCCCCGAACAACACAACAACGATGATGAGCATAGCTGCAAATACTCTGCTCCACCTGACGCTGCCTTGCTGCTTGCGTCCATTGTTATCCATTATTTTGTTCCTCCGATTTTGTTCTACTACAATAATTATTTTTATTTTGTCTATCTTTTATCTTTTTGTAAGGATCATGGAACAAGATCCTTAGTTAAGTTGGCGGGCTGTATGGCTCACCGCCTGCGCACATAACGCTGTATGCGCTGAGAGTGTTATACACTGCGTTCCAGTGAGTTGTCGCTCCGCAAAGCACAAGTACATATGTTTTTCCGCCTATTTCAGCATAGGTCTCAAGGCAGTTGCCCGCCTCGTCGGTATAACCGGTTTTTCCGCCGAGTATTTTAACTCCCGGCATTTCGTCACCATACATACGGCTAAAAAGCGTACTCTTAAATTCAAGCGGCTCCTCTCTAAGCTCGGTAGGTCCGTAGCTGTAATCCTCGGTGGAAAGTATTATCCTGCATATCGGATTTTTCAATGCATATTCAAGGATAAGAGCCATATCCTCAGCAGTACTGTAGTGCTGAGGATCGTGCAATCCCACCGCATTTGTAAAATGAGTACATTTCAGTCCAAGCTCGTCCGCTTTTGCATTCATAAGCTCCACGAAAGCCGTCTCTGACCCCGCAACGTGCTCGGCAGCTGCAAGTGCTGCGTCACCGCCTGAGGTGAGTATCATGCCGTACAGCACGTCTTCCATGGTTGGAGTCTCTCCGGGCTCAAAACCCGCTCTCGAAGCCTCCATATCTATCATGGAAGCGACCATATCGTAAGTTATCTCAACTCTTTCAGAAAGGTCCGCCGTATTCTCAACGGCAACGATAAGAGTCATCACCTTGGTTAGCGAAGCGGGATACATCTTTGATGACGAGCTTTTTGCCGCGACTGTTTCGTTATCATCAACGTTTATAAGAACTGCATACTTTACATCGTATTCCTGACCGAAAGAGAGCGTCTTATCGTTTTTTTCCGGATATAGCAATAAAGGCACTGCCGTTTCTTCCGTTTGTTCTTCTGTGGCCGAGGCAATATCCTCCAAAGCCGTGGTATCTGTAAGCTCTTGCACAGCAGCAGCTGTATCAACAGGCTCGCGGTCTTTACTCTGCTTCAGAGCAGAAAAAGCCGTTCTGATACCAAAAATTATGAGAACTATAAGGAAAACAGCTATGCCTATCCTCAAATATTGGACTTTAGCACGTCTCTTCCTTCTTTTGTTCATTCTACACCTCTATATATATCTCTCTATAATTTATATTATAATACAAAATATTACCAATGTCAACAAGATTCTAAAAATCTCTGTATTGCACAAAGATATTTATTACATTTTTTGCATTTTTACTATCCTTATTCACGCTCCGACATTTTTCAACATAAAAGTGTTGAGATTTCGCGGCCTACGGCAAAAAGTACCGCCGCGAAGTAAGTCATACACGCGGCGGCAAGCATCATATTTTTATCGGGATCGCTTTTTTCAACTCGAAGGAGTACAGATACGCTTCCTTTACCTTTTTTTCCATGGTAAGTTCAACTGCACTTCGATAAAGACGCAACTGCAGTGTGTATCTTTCAGCAAGCTTTTCCGCAGAGACACCTCGGTCAGATTTATAATCCACAATAACAAATCCGTCATCCTCTTCAAAGATAAGATCTACAATGCCCTTTATCATACCCATGTGTCTTCTCATCGTATCAGATATCATTTCACTCGTATCCAGCTGTGATACGGCTGCCATGAACTTCTTCTCACGCCATACGCCTTTTGCCAAGGAAATACGCCTGTAAAGTGAGCTGCCGAAAAACGCCCGCGCATTGGATATGCTTATCGAAGCTGCTTCGGCTTCGCTGATATACCCCATTACCGTCATTCTCTCTATCTCCTCCTCGGGAGAAGCGCACGCCTTTCCAAAATCGCAGTACTGAAAAAACGTATGTATGGCAGTTCCCCTTTCTGCACCTGTAAGAACAGATGTATCTGATTTGAATCTGGGTCTCTTCAAAACGAAATCGAAGGCTTCATCATTGTTCTGATGCTTTCTGAGCATCTGTGTCACGCTGAGTTTCGCTGGAGTAGCAGAAAGCTCATTGTCATATTTATGCCATATTAACTCAGATATTTCATTATATACATCGTCATCCGGAAGGATCGTTTCCGACGCTTCGGCTTCTTCATCTGTATCATCAGGGGATATATCCGCAAATTCATATTCAAAAAGCTTTTCCGAACATTCAGGACGAGGAAGCCCGAGTGCTCCTCCGTCTATGCCCAGCCGCTCAGCGATCTGTGCAAACTCAATATGCTTTGCTATACATGGCCATAACCAATCCGCAAAGCAGTTCGCCTCATTTACAGCTTCTTTGATACTTCCGCCGCTGACAACACAGCTTTCTATAATATTTTTTATCCGCTTTACAGCCTTCTCTCCCGATTTAAGATTTATAAAAAGCTTCTGTTTAGCTCTTGTGAGCCCTACATACATCAAACGCATTTCCTCACTGCGTGTATTCTCTTCCTCCACTCCCGCGAGCATTGCCTGCTGAAACGTCTTATATTTGCGGAAAAGCTTTGGATCATACAATATGTATCCTACCCTTCCGTCAGGCGAACACATGATGTTCTTTGAATCATATTGAAATGTACAGGAAGTCTCGGCTATAAATACAAACGGATACTCAAGTCCCTTTGATTTATGCAGCGTTTGAACAGCAACACGTTCCTCAGAGGAGGATGATATCTTGCCCTGTGCATAGTCTCCGTTTTCTATAACTCTGTCAAGGTGACGCAGGAAGCCGTCAAGTCCGCCTGATCCCTCAAATTCCGAGGCATTCTCGTAATTCTGAGCATACTGGACAAGAGCCCTGAGATTAGCACGCTTTTTATCTCCGTCACTGTAAAGCTGCATTACTGAAATGAAGTCCGTAGTATCGTATATCGAAGTTATCAGCTCTCCAAGAGTCATTGTCACTGAATTGAGCCTGAACCTGTCAAGCGAATCAAGCAGCTCAACACAGCGCTCTCTCAGGAACATATCACTGCACTCCTCATAATCCCCCGCTGCAAGGCCTCTGATAACAGCATAAAGGCAGCGGCTGCTGTCGAGCGACTTAATTAAAGCAACGTCTGCAATGTCAAACATATACATTGGTGAAGTCATGACAGCCATCATCGGAATATCCTTCATAGGGTCGCTTATTATCCTCAGCAGGTCTGTCAGGACCGCTATCTCCCTTGACCTCAGATATCCCGATTCTTCATTCCTTTTCGAGGGAACTCCGAGCTTTGTCAATTCATCAGCATATACGTTTATGTATGCATTACTTCGGACAAGCACGCAGAAATCAGAAGGTCTGCACGGTCTGCGTCTGCCGTCATTTTCTATAACAGCTGTTCCGCTTTTAAGCATATGAGCTATCTTTTTTGCAGTGAACACCGCTTCGGCATTTCTGCCTTTATCCGCCGGCTCACCATTTTCATCAACATCATCGCCTATAAAGGAAATATGTGTAAGCTCCTCATCAGGAGACGCAGTTTCGTACTGCTTGGCTCCGAAATAGAGCATTTCCTTGTCAGTATAAGCCACATCTCCGCATTTTTCCGACATTATCCGCGAAAACACATAGTTAACAAGGTCTATGACACCGTGCGAGCTCCGGAAATTTTTGTTAAGGAATATCGAACGGCTTGTGCTCTTCTCCGCTTCGTCATATTCGGCAGAGCTCCGCAGCGTGCTTATGAAATTGCCGGGATTTGCAAGTCTGAAACGATAAATAGACTGCTTCACATCGCCTACAAGAAAAACATTATCACCGTACAGAGGGTCTCCGTCCTCAGAAACAGAATAATTTTTAGATAAAAGACGAAATATCATGTCCTGCTTATTGTTTGAATCCTGATACTCGTCTATCATTATGATATCATAATGATCTGATACTTTTTTTGCAGTTTCAGACTGAATTATATTTCCGCTTTCATCTCTGTCTGCAAGAAGCTCCAGAGCAAGGCGCTCTCCGTCATCGAAGCTTATTGAATTTTTCTCGCATTTTGCTTCCCAGAGTATCTCAGAGTACTTTTTTAGCATCTGAGCAAGTATAGCCGTTACGCGGCGTGACTCGGCGTAATCGCTCTCTACAGCCCCAAGTCCTGAAAGAGCTGCGGCAGTAAGCTTTTTCAGCTTTTCCCTCTTTTTCTTATAAAGCTCCCTGAGAGCCTTGTTATGCTCCGTTTTTCCTATTCTCACAAGATCTCCGAATACTACCTCAGAAGCCTCGGATTCATCAGGCAGTCTGCCGTCCTCGATAACTCTCAGGATACTCTCGATCATACTATGATCATCTTCTGCCTGAGCAAGAGATTTTTGTGCTGCTGACGATGATATATCCGGAAATATCTCCGATATCATTGAGCAGCATTCTTCAGATATACTAAGCGCTTTTTGCAGCTTCTGGTGCAGAGAATTCAGCAGCGTCCTGAAATAAACAGAAGCCTCAAAAGGCTTTTCATATTCTTCAACAGCTCTGTCAAGCCATTCATTTCTGAAAGCAACAGATGCAAGAAAGCTATCGGCTCTTGACAGCGCCTCTACAAGTCCTTTTTCATTATTGATACAGAACTTATCATAAAGATATGATATCTTATCATACTCATGCTTGCTGTAATAGTTGATAAGCTCCTCAAGCGCACGGGACTTCATAACACTGTTATCCGATTCATCAAGTATACCAAAGCCCGATGTTATCCCCTGATCCGTGATATTGTCCCTTATAAGCTCAAAGCAAAAGGAATTTATCGTGCTTATCACCGCATTCTGCAAGAGGACCTGCTGTTTAAGCAAATGAGTGTCAGACGGTCTCTCGCTTATGAGGGTACGCAGCTTTGAATCAAGACGATTTTTTAACTCGGCTGCTGCGTCGTTAGTGAAAGTTACCACGATTATCCTGTCTGCCCTTACGCCGGAAGAGGGATCCGCAAGAAGCCTGACGAGCCTTTCCGTAAGAACAGCGGTCTTTCCGCTTCCGGCAGCCGCAGAGACTATTATAGACGATCCGTCCGCATTTATAGCATTTTCCTGCTGCTTCGTCCAAGCCATTACTTACTCCTCCTCTTTTACGTCAAATTTCATAGATAATATCGCTTCCGCCTGTGCAGTACTTTCCGGGTCGGGTAATCTGTACTCCGTTATTGAAGTGCTGTCGCATATATTTGAATAATCACAATAGCTGCACGGATCAGATTTGGCAGTTTTCAGTGGCATTGCCTCTATTTCTCCGCGCATAAGGTTCTTCGCCATATCGGTCAGCTTACCATAGGTAAACTCCTTCAGGCGTTCCATTCCCTTTTCAGAGATGCAGGAGGACTTTTCGTCTATTTCGCCGTTTTTACCGAGCTTTGCCGGGATATACACTCCCGATACGCTTCGCTCCATCGCACCGAGAACTTCTTTATCTCCGAGAACAAGACCACTTGTTTTAAGAGAGCTGTTCACGGCACTGCTGTTGACAGAATCTATCCTGTGAGGTTCGAGTTTTATCTCGGATATCCTTATCGGCGAGTAAAGTACTCCTGCGGGCTTACACCCTTCATAAGCACCGCCCTTTTCAACACAGGCGAACAGATACAAGAGCATCTGCATATTTATTCCGCTTGCAAGCGTCTCGGCAGATATCTCCTTGCGGCTGCTCTTGTAATCCACTATGCGCAGGTATTTTTCTCCGCCGACATCGCACAGATCGGCTCTGTCAACAATTCCCCCGAATGTCAGTGTATTGCCTTCGCCGAATCCTATATCTATGCAGTGACCTCTGCGAAGGTCAAGTTCAAAAGAATGAGGCGTAAAATCCGAGACCATAAGCGACTGTTTAGTGTGTAAAAAGACCTCGGTAAGGCGCTCTGTGAGCTTATTGAAAATAAGATCGAATTTTGCATTTTTCCCGAATCCGTCCGCAAGAACTCTGCTATGGTATTCTCCTGCGCGCAATGATACCTCCTCTTTTATCTCATCATAAGTCATATCTATGAACTCGCTCTTGGTGCGGGAAGCAAGAACTCCACAGAAGCATTCGTGCGTCAGCTCTCCTGCAATACGGGCATCAAGCTCCATAGTATCACAGCTTTGCAAATGCAGACACTTATCGCAGAAATACTTAAAATGACATATGTTATATTCCTCAAGCCCGGTAGATGAAAGGCGCAGCGGCGAAAAGCTCTTGAGACGCTGCATTATCTCCTTGTCTATACGGTAATTCCTTCTGAAATCCGAACGGCTCAGCACATAAGACAGTCTGCGTTTATACCCCTGATCCTTCATCAGAAGCTTCTCTATAGCAGCCGCCGAAGAGGAAAGAGCCTTCCTGTTCTGCATATAATGATAAAAAGCAGAATGCATTGTCACTGCATAATAATGAGGGGGGATCTCAGATTCCACACTCCTCATCCCACTGTTTCCGAACATCAACATGATCTGCGCAATTATCTGCGCCGGATACTTTGCTTGTCCGGAAAGATCAGACAGAGGATACGTAATATACAGCTTGTGTGAAGCAGCCGACAGCGACTTATATACCACCAGACGCTCAGCAGCTATCATCTCAGCAAGCGGAGCAGATACCGTCACCCCATTATCGGCAAGCTTCTGTTTATCCGCCTCGGAAAAGAGTCCGTGAAGGCTTATATGCTCCGGAAAAGCTCCGTCAGTTGCTCCGATTACAAATACCACCTTGGGAGCATTGAGCCTTGCCGTGCGTGCAGAAGCTGCTGTTACCTCGTCAAGCGTCTGAGGCGGCAGAGAGTAGGTTATCTTGCCTATCATTGATTTTATGAGTTTTGCAGCTTCACTGAAGGATATTTCCTTTTCGCCAAGGGTCTCATATATACTGTCAAGAATATCTACAAGGCAACCCCACAGCCTCTTAAGCTCGGCTGCTTCATGATCGCGGTCATTTTTTATTAGTCCGCTCATAAGGCGACCCACGCTATCCTCAGCGCGGTTGGCTATCATATAGTCATACAGCAGTGTGCATATTCCGGCAGCAGTTTTAGCTCGGCGAAGACTTTTTTTCAGCTCTGTAAGGGGAGTTATAATGCTTGCGCGAAGCTCCTCTATGCGTTCAATCTCCTTGTCATCGGCAGTAAATTCGCTCTGCCATACATCACCGTCTACGCTCCACTTATAGCAGTAATTCTCAAGCAGAGAGATATCTGTGAGCGAAATATCAGGTATACCGCATTTGAGGAAGCGCATTATGCTTTCAGTACGGAAGCTTCTTGCACTCAGGATATTCAGCAGAGATGTAAAATAAACCATTACACTGGCGTGTGTGACAGATTTTTCTATGCTCAGAAAATATGGTATATCATATCGTCCGAACGCTGCCGAAAAAACGTCGGAGTATATCGAGATATCATTTGAAATAACCGCTATATCCTTGTAATGCAGCGAATTATCAGCATATACAAGACGCTTTATCGTCGCACAGACATACTCAGCCTCGCTGTACATATCCTTCGCTTCAAAAATACGTATATTATCAGGCTTTGGAGCATTCTGAGGTTCATAAGGCAGATTGCGCATTATCCTTCCGCTTAGGTATGAAAGCTCTGGATTTGTAAATCTCCGGCATTTTGGACAATATGTTATCTTAAATTCTGCATTGTGCTCACGGCATATACCCTTGATCTTCCGGCAGGTATTGTTGACAGTCTCAAAAAGAGTATATTCCCCTGCATTGACATCATCGGTGCGCAGGGTTATACACACATTCTCAGCGGAAGAGATCATCACATCTATCATTTCAAGCTGATCCGCAGTAAAGCTTTCAAATTCATCAATATATACAGTCATGCCTCTGAAATAGCCGTTTATATTTGCAGCAGCTGCAGCCTCCCGGACATTCTGAAGCTCATCTCTGAAGCCATATTCCTCCATGAGACTCTGATATTCAGCATATATCGCCGCTATATCACTTGTTTTGTCCCTCAGTCGGTCATCAAGCAGAAGGGCTTTAGAAGCAAGCTCATCAGGTGTTACTCCGGAGCGCTTCATCTCATTTATCAGCCCGAGAGCTTCCTCTGCAAAGCCATTCTGAGTACTGCGGCGCAAAAAATAACTGAGTCCGCCCGGACGGCTGCGAACCTCCGACACTGCCTGATATATCATTATCATTCTCGCCATATCGTCAGCGTAGCCGTTTCTTTTTCCCGGTTCGCCGTAAAGCTGAAAAAGCTGCCTTGCAAGTCCCGTAAAACTCTGGGATATAAGCTCGTTGAAGCGCTTTGCACCAAGAAAAAAATACAGTTTCTTATCAAAATCATGCGAATACTGCTCCGGTACTATTATACACTGCTTCTTATAAGCATCGGCATTTTTTTGTATTCTTTCAAACATAAGCGTAGTTTTTCCGCTTCCTGCCTGACCAGTAATGAATTCAACCATTTTATAAACACCTTTTTATCATCAAAAAGGCCGCCGCACATCATGCAGCAGCCTTCTTTTGCGATCAATATCCGTTAAGATGAGCACTGCTCATTATTGACGGATAATCATAATATGCATAGTTTCTGTCAACGCTTCCGTTAACGCCGTTTACCGAAGCACTGTTTGTGTATCGCCACATTCCGAACGAACCCCTGTATGTGGGTCTGTTCACACCGTAATGTGCTACCCATACATCATAACTGCTAAGGACAGATGCGTCTATCTTTGTATTAAGGAAGTTTGTATAGCTTGTAACTCCAACGTAATAGCCCTTTGCTTCAAGCGTGGAGCAGAATGCCTTTACTATCGCGGTTATCTCAGAGTTGCTCAGCTCCGCTATTGAAGGATCCTCTACGTTAAAGTATACCGGATATGCAAGCTTGTAATTCTTGATGACCTGATAGCACGCTTCCGCCTCAAGCTTTGCATCAGCTGCAGAGGTGGCATAACTATACCAATATACTCCGCATTTTATACCTGCCGCAGTAGCATTAGCCATATTCGTATCAAAATACTTGTCCTTCTGGCTTGCAAGCTTTCCGTAGCCGGCTCTGATTATTGCATAGCTGACACCTGTCTGCGCTACCTGACTCCAGTTTATCTTTCCCTGCCATACCGAAACATCAATGCCCTGAGCAACGCCGGTATCGACCTTGATATTAGGATTAGCAGTCACCGAAGCAGTAACATCTCCCGTAATAATATACGGATAATTAAGATAACCGTAATCGGTATCAACATCTCCGCTTATACCGTTGACATATCCTGTACGGCTGTACTGCCACATACCATAGCTTCCAGTGAATGAAGGCGAACTAACGCCGTAATGAGCTACCCAGACATCATATTTATTCAGGACGTTTGAATATACCTTTGTTGAAAGGAAGCTCGCATAGCTGTAGATACCTACATAATACCCCTTCGCCTGAAGAGTTGAACAGAATGCCTCTATGATAGCCGATACCTGAGCAGTAGAAAGAGCTTCCTGTGAGCTCTCTTCGATGTCAAAATAGATAGGATATGTAAAGTCATAATTCTTTATGATCTGATAGCAAGTCTCAGCCTCTTGATAAGCCGCCTCTACTGTAAGAGCATAGCTGTACCAGTACACACCGCAGTCGATACCCGAGGCCTGAGCGTTTTTCACATTCTCATCAAACTTGGTATCCTTCTGAGAAAGCTCTTTTCCATAGCCTGCTCTGATTATGGCAAAATCCACTCCGCCTTTACTTACGGTATCCCAGTTTATAGTGCCCTGCCACTGAGAAACGTCTATGCCTTTTGTGTTGATGTATATCGGAGGTTCCTCCGGTTCGGGCTCGGAAACATAATCCTGATGAGCGTTATATATATCAAACACATTAAATGGTGTTGAAGGTGATGTAGCAGCGGCAGTTGGAGCTTCAACAGATGCTGTAGCTTCTTCGATCTGTTCGGGCGCATCCTCTTCGGTTTCAACACCAGCCTCTTTACTTTCTGCCTCGTTTGTGCTATCATAGATATCGGATAACGAAACACTTTCGCTCTCTTCTTCAGCAACAGACGACATCATCATTCCTGAAAAAGCTGCTGAACCTGCACATACTACAGACAGCACTGCCGAAAGTATCCTTTTTGAAAGCTTCATGGCAGTTCAAACTCCTTTCATAGCGCCTTACATCGCATCATGCCTATTTGATACAACTATCATCAACGCGGCGCTTATTATGTAAATTATAACACATATCCCACTTTATTTCAACCTTTGATGTCGAAAAAGGCTTATTCTTAATTGATTTTTGTGAACAGAAACATATTTCAAACCTCATTTTTGTTGATATCCACCAAATTATATTGAAAGCAGGCGAACGTATGGAACAATTTGTTATAAACGAAAATGACAGCGGTCAGAGAGTTGATAAGTTCATATCAAAAGCTATGCCCGATCTGCCCAAAAGCATGATGTACAAGCTTATAAGAAAAAAAGACATCAAGCTTAACGGAAAGCGCTGTGAAATATCCGAAAAGCTCCACAGCGGCGATGTTCTCACCGTCTATGTAAAAAGCACTCTTTCACAGAAAAAAAGCCACGATATGAGCTTTATGAAAGCTCCGCAGGAGATCAGCACAATTTTTGAAGACGGCAATATTATTATCGTAAACAAGCCTGTGGGTCTGGATTCTCATTCAAACGGATCAGAGCAGATCGACACCATGATAAACCGCATCAAGCGCTATCTCTACGAAAAAGGCGAGTATCTACCCGAAAACGAGAGTTCCTTTGCTCCTGCACTGTGCAGCAGGCTCGACCGCAATACAAATGGTCTTGTTACCGCCGCCAAAAACGCTGTATCTCTTCGGGAAATAAATGAAGCTATCCGCGGCGGACAGCTTCATAAGATATATCATTGCGTGACAGTCGGGGAGCTTCCCCGTGACTGCGATATCGTCCATGCATATCACAAAAAGAACGAAGGACGAAATATCGTTCGCATTGTCGATGAACCGAAAGAAGGTTTCAAACCGATAAAAACCGGGTATAAGCTCCTTGCGCGCAAAAACGGCCTTTCTCTCTACGAAATAACACTCTACACGGGACGCACTCACCAGATACGCGCCCACCTTGCTCACCTTGGAGCTCCTGTACTCGGCGACGGGAAATACGGTAATATCCCCGAAAATAAGCGTTTTAAAATTTTCCGCCAAATGCTATGCGCATACGGGCTTGAGTTTGAGCTGCCCGAAACATCTCCCCTGCACTATCTGAATGAAATCAGTATACACGCGCCGCTGCCTCGGTTCGAGGTGGAGCTGATGGGTATATGTCAAAAGTAGCCGATCAGTTGGGCTGTCCGACTCTGTTGCGCAGATTCTTTTCCTTGAGTTCCCTGCCCTCTGCAATGAGTAACTTCATGCGCTCCGAATCACCGTTTCTGAGCGCATCGCTGTAGGTCTGTAAATTTGCTATCAGCGTATCGAGCTCGTACTGCAAATGACGGCTGTTCTGCATGAAAAGCTCCGTCCACATAGTCTCGTTCATTGTCGCGATACGGGTCATATCTTGAAAGCTGCCGCCGCTGAAGCCGCATTCGAGCTCAAGCTCCGGGCTCTTTACATATGCGCTTGAAACGATGTGCGCGAGCTGCGAGGTATAGGCTATCATCTTATCATGGTTCTCAGGCGTGGTTATGACTATCTTGCCTGCGCCAAGTTCCTTGGCAAGCGATTCGAGAGTCTTTACGCCTTCTGCGTCGCTGTCACCGTCGGCAGTAATGACGAAATTCGCCTTCTGAAAGAGGTCGGCAGTGCTGTTCTGATATCCTCCGAACTCTTTGCCCGCCATTGGATGCATTCCTACATAACGCAGTCCGTTATCGGCGGCAAGCTTCGTCATTCTTGCTGCAAAATCGCCCTTTATACCGCACACGTCGGTGATGAGCGTACCCTTTGCCATCTCGTGAGCATGGTCGGCGAGGTACTTCTCGGTAGCCTCGGGATAGAGTGAGATAATAACTATGTCGATAGCGGAGTAGTCCCCGCCGAATTTGTGATCTATAGCGATATCTCGGAGAGCGTATTCCTCAGTCTCCTTGCTGCGGTTTTCACCGTAAACGGTGTGGTAGGTGTACTTTTTCATCGCCTTGCACAGCGAGCCGCCGATGAGTCCGAGTCCGACAACGAGAATATTCATAGCTTGATACTTCCTTTCAGTTTCATTATTTAAAGTATAACGCTTTAAACAGAAGAAGTCAAGTATATGGACATATATTTCAATCATTTTCTTTATTGACACGCGCTCTGAGGTGTTGTATAATTAAGGAAGACATCAAGGAGATGATAAACCATGCTTTCCAATCCGAAATACGGTTGGACAACTGTTACGATAGAGAATTTTCAAACAGAAGCAAGCTATCTTGTCGATGTGCCGTTTGAGTGGCTGAGAGCCTGCCTTAACGCAATGGAATATAATATGCCGATCTGTCTTTTTGCTGATGAAGAGGGCAGCTGCTGCTATATCAATTCATACTATAACAACACATACATAATTATCGAGAGAGGCGAGACAACTCTCCATAATTGCCGAAATACGGACTTTTTCGACCTGACATACTCGCTGATAGCGGATATAAAACGCCACTTTGAGGACTGGGTAAAATGGTATCCGTACGAGGATAGCGAGGAGGACTTTATCAGAAGAAGAAAGGAATTGAAGCTTCTCATTGATAAAACGGAAAGTTCATTATATACTGCGGCAAAAAATAGCAGAAAGTCTTTTAATGAAAATACATCAACGGAGTGAAAAGACATGAATAACATTACATCAAAAATAAACGAGGTTCTTCAGACTTCAGTCGATAACGGCAGCACAAGGGGCGCAAACTGCCTTGTTTTCAAGGACGGTGAGGAGCTGTATAGCGGTGCGTTCGGCTTTGCGGACTTCGAGAATAAAATCCCAATGAGCCGCGACTCTATCTTCCGGCTTTTTTCCCTCACAAAGCCCATTACCTCCGCCGCTGCGATGATACTCATTGACAAGGGCGTAATTTCCCCTGATGATCCCGTCGCTAAGTTCTTCCCGGAATATGAGCACCTTACATACTCAGCAGGCAGCGACCAGAACGGCACTGAACAGATACTTCCTTGTCCCGATATCCTGAAAATATCCCACCTTTTGACCATGACATCGGGACTTCCCTATGCAAATAATTACTGTAAGTCCGTTTGCGCCTCTGCGCAGCTTTTCGACGCGGTGATAGCGGCACAGAACGGCATAGCCCCCGTGACCACGGAAGAATTCACACGCCGCGCGTCTGAAATTCCTCTGATGTTCCGCCCCGGCGATCACTGGGACTACGGTATCTCGGCGGATATCCTCGGCGGAGTCATCGAAAAGGCTTCGGGCATGAAATACGGTGATTTTCTTAGGGAAAACATCTTCGCTCCCCTCGGCATGGACGACACGGGCTTCTATGTCCCCGAGGACAAGCTCTCGCGCTTCACAGCGCTCTATAAATGGGGCGAAAACGGTCTTGAGCGCGACAGCGAGAACTACCTGGGGCTGACCGATTATACAGCTCCGCCTGCGTTTGAGTCGGGGGGCGCAGGACTTGTCTCCACTATCGACGACTACGCAAAATTTGCAAATATGCTCTGCAGCAGGGGCAAATTCGGCGATGTGCGCATTATAAGCAATGAGAGCTTTGAATACATGACCTCGCCGAAGCTCGGCAAGGTGCAGCAGTCCGACCTATGGGAACGCCTTAAAGGGTACAATTACGCCTGCCTGATGAGAATACTGACCGATGAAAGCTCCGCCGAGATAAAGACCTCAAACGGAGAGTTTGGCTGGGATGGCTGGACGGGTACCTATTTCTGTGCAAATCCCTCCACGGGTATCGTGTGCTTATATTTTACGCAGATAGCGGGTGCAGGAACTACTCCTCAGGCGGAAAAGATAGACAAGATAGTCTACGACGAACTCGTGAGGTGAGATACTCTATGGAAACCGAGAATTCCCCGTGAGATGCTTTTTCTCAGTGTAAAGAAGTATAATGAAAAACTATAAATGCAAGAGTCCTGATATCAGGACTCTCTCTTATTTCATGAAAACAAATTCGTGCAGGTCGAAGATGTTTCTGCCGTCAAACATTTGCGCCGACCATTCGTGGTATGCGTGCTCAATCGCCAGATAAATACTGTGACGTCCCACAACATTTTTTACAGAAGCTTTATAAACTCCGTCTTGCGTATCGGTAAAGCAGACTCCTATCTCCTCGCCGTCCTCTGAGTCGATGCGGATATGTATTTCTCCTCGGCAGCCGCTGCCGGTTATCCGGACGGCAAAGGTCATTTCACTGCCCGAAAAATCCTTACCGAAATCAAAATACTTATAACCAATAACGCTCCCCTTGCGGATATTTGTAACAGTACGTGTAAAGGTATCCTTTTCCGTCACAAAGCAGCCTCCTTTTAAAACGCAGGCTATATCCGCAGAAGTTATAGCATAAGGGTCGAGGGAATCAGCAAAGCCGAGCGAGGTCATCTCCACCTGCGGGATAGTTCCGTCAGGGAGTATCTCAACACGCTCTGCACAAGCCCGGCGCGACATTATTGTTCCGTTAGTCATTCTATGATAGAATATGTACCACTGACCTTTTATGCAGCACAGCGAGCCATGGTCATTGCCGCCGGGATAATCGATACCGTTACTGATTATAGTTCCTTTTCTCTCGAAGGGACCTGTCGGGCTTTCTGAAACTGCATAACAAAGCTCACGGCCTGTGCGATTTGAATATATGAGATAATACCTTCCGTTTATTCTCCTCGGCGAGCTCGCCTCGAAGAAATCGTTCGGCTGAGTTCCGCAAGGTATCATATCCGCTTTGTAAGAGCCTTTCTTAATAGTGTACATATCCGCTTCCAATTCTCCGAAATGCGAACGCTCAAAGCCATAGTAAATGTAAGCTCTGCCGTCGTCATCTACGAGGACTCCCGCATCATTGAAAATGCCGTCATCACCTGCATCGGCCTCGTCATAGACATATCGGCTAAGGAGACTGAAAGGTCCCTCCGGGTGGTCGCTCACACCAACACAGCCCTTGGAATTGAGAATATATGCGTAAAGGTAGTATCTTCCGTCACGTTCTACAACATCAGGAGCATATAGTTCTTTATCCGTCCAGTCGGTATCAGCGATCCCAGCGTCTCCGTCACGTGTTCGGAAGCTGACACCGTGACATACCCAATGCTCAAGATCGTCAACAGGTGCCGACCATACCTTAAGCTTATAGTCGCAGAACATATCGGAAGAAGCACGGTCATGCGAACCGTATATATAAACTCTGTCGCCGAATACTCTCGGCTCACCGTCAGGGATATATTCCCACAAGGGCAAAAATGGATTAGCCATAAAAACCTCCTTGATTGGCGCGGTACGCCCAAATTCTCACATTATAATATTGATAAGAAGCTTTATCTTCTTCAGCATTGCTTTTTCTTTAAGCATATGCTATAATGATTATAACATTTTTTTCGTTATGATGATAGAATAAATCAGACAAGAATCTATCCTAAAAACGACAAGTTAGGGAGGTGCGCAAGATGTTCCGTATGCCGCTGGAGGCTTTCACAAGCGATGAAAGCTTTCCGTTTTTCATTCAGTTCGGAGGACACAACGAACCGCTTTTTCTTCATGGCCATGACGATTACTCAGAGCTCGTGATCGTTCTCAGCGGAACAGCTCAGCATATAGTAGGCTCGGAACGCTATGCGATAGGGAAAGGTGATGTTTTCGTCATTGATACGGATACAGAACACGGCTACGACGCTCCGTCAGATTTCAAAATATGCAATATAATGTTCCGCAGAAGCTTTGTTGACCTTTCAAAAACAGACATTGCTCAATCGGCAGGATTCCAGGCTCTTTTCATACTCGAACCGCGCAATACCCAACGCTCGGGTTTTACAAGCCGTCTTCATCTTGACGGAGAAAACTTTTTACGCATCGAACGCTTTATTACTCGTATCCATGATGAGTATTACGGAGATCTCCCCGGAAAGAAAACATTGATAGAGGCTTATTTTCTTGACCTTGTTGTAATTCTTTCAAGACTGTATGATACTCATGAGATCAGAGAAAATGACGGCATTGTAAAGCTCGCTTCCGCTATTGCATATATCGAAAAACACTATTTTGAAGAAATATCCATAGCTGAGCTCTCAAAGCTATCAAACTACTCTCAGCGACACTTCATACGTCTCTTCAAAGAAGCTCTTGGATGCGTACCTATGCAGTATATCACAAGACTGAGAATAGAGAAGGCATGTGATATGCTCAGCAATACTTCCCTTTCAATTACTGAGGTAGCTTTCAGGTGCGGGTATCCTGACAGCAACTACTTCAGCAAGCTTTTCCGAAAATATATCGGCTGCTCCCCCAGGAGCTACCGTGATGATCTGACTGTTCGGCGATAACAAAATATAAACTTTTGGCATAAGATATAAAGAGAATATTCAATTCATTCTCCAATCCAATGAAAGGAATGTTTTTATGCCAAAGGTATTTTTAAGCCCTTCTACTCAGGAATGGAATCAGTACGCCACTGAGGGGAATGAAGAGCTTTATATGAATCTTCTTGCAGACCGAATCGAACCTTATCTGAGATCAAGCGGAATAAGCTATGTCCGCAACGATCCTGCAAGAAATGCTGCGGGCGCAATACAGGATTCAAATATGTCATATTACGATGTTCATCTGGCGCTTCATTCAAATGCTGCTCCGGAGCAGCTTGCAGGCAGGCTCAGGGGGATCGACGTTTATTTTGCTCCCTCAAGCTACGATAGCGAGCGCCTTGCCAACATCATGGCAAATAATCTCAGATACATCTATCCTCTTCCGGACAAGGTAAGAGCTCTGCCTACATTTTCTCTCGGAGAAGTGCTGCGAACGCGCGCAGTCGCAGTTCTTGCCGAGCTCGGCTACCATGACAACTACGCTGACGAAGCATGGCTGAAAAATAATCTGGAAAATATAGCACGCAATATCGTCGGCTCACTCTGCGATTATTTCGGTATACCGTTCGTTCCTGCCGGTCCCGTCAGAACAGGCACAGTTACCACTGACGGAAGCGGGCTGAACATACGCAGCTATCCTGATATTTCGGCATCTATAATTGGTTCTATGCCTGACGGAGCCTCCGTCACCATAAACGGCGAAACAAACGGATGGTATGTGGTCTCATACAACGGGATAAACGGTTATTCAAGCAGCGATTTTATTACGATATGATACAGAAAAGGGGCTTTATCAGCCCCTTTTTTCATTCATTATTTGAGGAAGATCTCTTCTTTTTGCTTTTTTTCTTTTTATCTACCTTTGGAACTGCATAAATGGGCTTCAGCGGCTTTGCCTTGCTCTTGAATACCACATAGGAATATATGCACACTATTATATAAATAGCACAAAGCAGGCATGATATCAAAAGCGCCTTGTTGAACCAGCGCGACTTCGGAAACAGCTTTGCTACGTACAGATTGTACTTAGATTCCGAACGCTTTACCCCTGATACAGCTACTACCTCAACGGTACCGAGGACCTCGCCGGAATATACTATAGAAAGCTCTCCGAGCGGCTCGCCCTTTTCAACAGGAGCCTCAAGAGTATTCTTGTACCATGTTATCCGACTCTTATCAATAACTGATGTATCCACTTCATCGTACCAAAGCAACGTGAAATCCTCCTTTGGTCTTGCAAGAACATAATCATTACCGTCAGCAAGAGTTACCTGAAGTTCCCCTACCTCGGCAGTATCAGCAAGTATTACCTGATAGGAGAAATGCGTGAATGCCCAGTCAAAGAGTGCTGTGGCGTCCTCAAGATGATAGAAAGTAGTGTTGCCGTCAGCGTCGTTTATCGGGGATTTCATAAGAACAGCCAGATAATTATTTCCATCGCGGCTCGCCATAGCAACTATATTTCTGCCAGCAAGTTCGAGATTTCCTGTCTTGATACCTTTTGCTCCTGCATAGTAGTAATCGCTTTCGGGATCCATCATAGTATTGGAATGAGTCCATATCCATGTGTCATGGTTAGGATGAGAATCAATATTCGGAACTGTAGGATTATAGGTGAAAGTCGTAGAAATCGTTTCAAAAAGGGGAACGTTAAGCGCATACTGTGTGAGAGTTGCCATATCCCTTGCAGTAGTGTATTGATCAGGATCGTACATTCCTGTAGCGTTAGTGAAATGAGTAGACTCAAGACCTATCTCAGCAGCCTTCTCATTCATCATGTCAACAAATTCAGAGGTGTTTCCATCAGAAACATGATACGCAATAGTCTCGGCTGCCTCTATAGATGACGTTAACATCATTGCATAAAGCAGATCGCTTACCGTAAGAACATCACTATCATAGATATCCGCAAAGCGAAGATCATCAATATACTCTGTATCATAAAGATAGCTGTAGACAGATTCGTCAATAGTGATCTCTTCAGTAAGATCCTGGCAATTTTCAAGACACACCACAGCTGTCATAATATTTACAAGCGGTCCGGGAAGCTGCTTGGAGTCCGCGTTTTTCTCATGTATAACAGTATCTGCATCGAGATTTATCATGATAGCAGATTCGCTTTGTATAGTTGTTTTCAGCGGGAAGCTCACCGCGCTTGCTTTTTGTACACATATTAAAGGAAGGACGGTTACAACAGCAGCAAGAACAGATAAAAACTTTTTCATATATTCTCCTTTATTTAAACGGAAAACCGTATATTCTTGGTAGCGTAAATGTATAGTAACACTATTATCATATATTATAACATATAATGTTTCAAAAAGCAATGAGTCGCGGAGAAAAATTTTCGTCTTTGTTTTTTAACGTGATAGCTGCCCGCATTCCCATTTTGCCAATATCTTGAAACCCTTAAAACTTAACTGTTGCATTATCAGTGATTCTGTGATAAAATATAACGTGAACAAAATGCACAACCGATCGGAGGTTTTAAAATTGATATATATAACGGGAGACACACACGGAGATATAAACAGATTCAAAAGTCCGGAAATGAAGAAGCTCCGCCGCGGCGATACTCTTATCATCTGCGGTGATTTTGGATTTATGTGGGATAATTCAAGAAAAGAAAGAGCCGCCATGAGAAAGCTTGCTTCAAAAGACTACACGATCGCCTTTGTTGATGGCTGCCATGAGAATTTCGATATGCTTGAGGAGCTTCCTGTATCAGAATGGAATGGTGGCAAAGTACATAAGCTGCGCAATAATGTTATACACCTTATGCGCGGACAAGTATATACCATCGAGGATAAGAAAATATTTGCTTTCGGAGGAGGTCACAGTCAGGATTACGATTTCCGACGTGACGGCGACTGGTGGGAGCGCGAACAGCCTACTCACGCCGAGATCATGGAAGCTATCGGTAATCTGCGCAGCAATAATTACAGAATGGACTATATAATAACTCACGAACCTCCCGCTTCTCTCAAGGACTGCCTTGGAGTAGATGTTCTCCAGCGCCTTGAAGTACATGCTTTCTTTGAGGATATAATAAAGACTTGTCGGTATAAAAAATGGTTCTTCGGGAAATGCCACATCGACAAGCATATCCCCATTAAATTTTATGCGGTATTTAACAATGTTACTCCACTGAAATAAAGCATATTACGAAAGATCTTGTCATAGTATGTACAAACAGGAGGTACTTACTATGAAAAAATTTGATCTTACCGGTTTATTGATACATATTGTCTCTGCCGAGCTTGTAGGGGCTCTTTCCGCTCTGATATCAGGAAGCTTCTCAGAGGTATATTCTTCTATCGCCAGACCGCCATTATCCCCGCCTTCTGCAGTTTTTCCTATAGTGTGGGCAATACTGTATGCTTTAATGGGGGCTTCGGCATATATCATTTTCTCACAGGATGACGACATTCCCGAGCGAAACACCGCTATAGGTCTTTATGTTATCCAACTTGCCGTAAATTTCGCTTGGAGCATTATTTTCTTCCGCTTCAGAGCCTTCTTTGCGGCAGCCGTCACTGCCGTGGTTTTAGCTATGCTCGTCACAGCAATGGTTCTCTCGTTCCGGAAGGTGAGCAAAACTGCTGCACTTATGAATCTTCCCTATTTACTGTGGTCATTCTTCGCTGCATATCTTGCATTCGGAGTATGGCTTCTGAATTAGGGAATATCATGTAAACTCTTTTTCCAATATTTCATCATTGATTTAACTTGTGACCTCTGGTATAATAGAATTATCCCAAGAAGGGGAAATACATAAGGAGGTTACTTAATATGTGCTGCAATAATATTTTAAAGGCGCTTTGCGAGATGTTCGGAATCTGCTGCCGATAAAACCAAAGAGGGCTGCTGTGCGCGATGTACAGCAGCCCTTCTTTATTGCTCAAAACAGGTCATTGATGTAAGCGAATGCATATAAAAAGGACGACTTTCAGAGGTATTCCCCTCTTTATGTCGTCCTTTTGCATTATTGTGCAGATCTGTCGCAGCAGTGGATCGCCTTCACAGGACAAGCCGCAACGCACGTTCCGCAATCGGTGCATTTATCATAATCTATCGAGGCGTGGAAGTCAGTCACGGTTATAGCTCCGTTAGGACACTTCTTCTCGCAGATCTTACAGCCTATACATCCGTTTTTACAGCTGAGCTTCGTGTTTTTTCCGTTATCAGCAGAAGAACACAACACGTCGGTGTGTCTTGCAAGGGGCTTTATCGAGATAAGCTTATTTGGACAGACAGCCTCGCACTGTCCGCAAGCCTTGCACAGCGACGGATCAACCTTTGCAACGCCGTTTTCGATCTTTATTCCACCGTATTCGCAAACCGCAACACAGTCACCAAGTCCGATACAGCCGTATTTGCAAACTCCGTTCCCACCATAAAAGCGCTTTACCGCCTTGCATGACTGCACTCCGTCAAACTCAAACGCCCGGCTCGTTGCATTGCAGTCTCCGTTACAATGTACAACCGCTGTCATCGGTATTACCTCTCCTGCGGAAGTACCAAGGATCTCTGCGATCTTTCCGGCAGCTTCTGCTCCTCCCGGACGGCAGAGATTAGGAGCTGCGCCATTATTTATGATAGCGGCGGCATAGTCCGCACAGCCCGCATAGCCGCAAGCACCGCAGTTTCCCTGTGGAAGTGCCTCCCCTATCCTTTCTATGCGCTCGTCTACTTCAACATGAAATACCTTCGCAGCGATCGTAAGCAGAACTCCCGCAAGAACTCCGCAGCCGCAAAGAATAAGAACAGGAACAAGATATGTCATATTCTATGCACCTCCTTAGCTGAAAAGCCCCGAAAAGCCCATGAAACTTACGGAAACTATCGATGCAGCGATAAGCGTTGCAGGAACACCCTTGAAGGTCTCCGGGATATCGGCGTATTCAAGCTTTTTACGGACTCCCGAAAAAATAACAAGAGCAAGCATAAAGCCGAGACCTCCGCCAAGCGCGTTGATGATCGACTGAACAAATGTGTAGCTGTTATCAATATTGAGAACAGTAACGCCGAGCACCGCACAGTTCGTAGTAATCAGAGGCAGGTACACACCAAGCGACTTGTAAAGTGCAGGCACGCACTTTTTCAGGAAGTTCTCTACAAGCTGAACGAACAGCGCTATAACGAGTATGAACACGACTGTGTCAAAGTATTCCAGTCCGTTAGGAACGAGTATACCATGGTGTATCGGGTATGTAACGAGGGTTGCACATATCATTACGAATGTGACTGCAACTCCCATTCCGGTCGCACTGTCAAGCTTCTTCGATACACCGAGGAACGGGCAGATACCCATGAACTTCGATAGTACGAAATTGTCCGTCAGCATTGCAGACAGTAATATCACAAATAAGGTCTTCACTGACAGTCACCTCCTGCCTTTGCACAGGCTTCCGCATTCGGACAGCCCGAGCAGCCCAGCTCCTTTGGAGGCTTTTTGGCTGCAAGCTTGTTCACTATCGCGATTATCATGCCGAGTGTGAAGAATCCGCCCGCCGGCATAATGAACAGCAGCATCGGGTTGTCATGGATAACCGGGATATTCAGCCCCATCCACTGTCCCGAGCCGATTATCTCGCGCACCGATCCCATAAGGAACAGCGCCATTGTGAAGCCTATTCCCATACCTATCGCGTCGCACGCCGAGGCAAGGACCCCGTTTTTGCTCGCAAACATCTCAGCTCTGCCAAAAATGATACAGTTTACTGTGATGAGCGTCAGGTATATTCCGAGGCTGTCATAAAGCTCGGGGAGAAAGCCTTCCAGTATGAAGCCTATCAAAGTAACAAAGCTTGCTATTACCACGATAAATGCAGGTATCCTGACCTTGTCGGGTATGATCTTTCTGAGGGCGGATATAACTATATTCGAGCCGAGGAGGACGAACGTTGTCGCGAGTCCCATTCCTATGCCATTCTTCGCCTGAGTTGTAACGGCGAGAGTCGGACACATTCCCAGAAGCATTACAAGAGTCGGGTTCTCCTTGATAATGCCTTTCGTTATCTCTCGTCCGAGAGATGTTTTATTTTCAGCCACCGAGGATCGCCTCCTTATTCTGAGTAAATACTTCAATAGCAGTATTTACCGCGTTCTCCATGCCGTTTGAGGAATATGTAGCACCGCTTACAGCGTCGAGCTCGTCACTGACTGCCGAACGCCCGTAAAACTGCTCACGGAATGAGGAAATATCCCTTACCTTAGAGCCGAGTCCGGGAGTCTCGCCGAGCGAAACGAACTCAATGCCCGAAACTGCCCCGTTCTCGTCGATGCCCACCAAAATGTTGATACCGTCCTTTGAATAGCCGTCGGTGCAGACCTGAACGGCAGTCTTGCCGTCTGGGGTCACCGCTATCGCCTTGATCTCGTCAAATCCGAAATTGGTATCGAGCAGTCGGCTGTCAGTCTTGCCGAACAAAGCTTCGACGCTGCTGCTGAATTTCAGCTCCTTCTGCTCTGCTATGCGTTCCTTAGTGAGCTCGTAGAAAAACGTTAGCAGGAGCGCCGCAACAACGCAGATAACGGTCAGCACAAGGGTAGGCTTTATCTTATCCTTCATTTCTCTGTGCCTCCTTTGCTCCGAAAACCTTGCTCCTCGTGAGCTGCTCAATGTAAGGAGTAAGGACGTTCATGAGAAGTATTGAGAACGAAACTCCCTCCGGATACGAACCAAAATGTCTTATTACAAATGTGATGATACCGCAGCCAAGCCCGAAAACTATCTTGCCCTTTGTTGTTATCGGAGTCGTAGCGTAATCGGTAGCCATGAAAAATGCTCCGAGGAAAACACCTCCCGCAAGTATCTGGTATACGGGATCGTCGCCCGCTATCCATGCGAGAATAAAAAGGCTTCCTATGAATGATATCGGCGCTGCAAGGGAGATTATCCTGCGTGCGGCAAGGTACAGTCCGCCGATGAGAAGCGCGAGCGCACAGGTCTCTCCGAGACAGCCGCCTGTCTTTCCTACGAAAAGGTCGAGATACGAAGGAACGCTCTGACCGATATCGGCGAGCTTTTCCGCACTCATTGTTCGCAGCACGAGCGGAGTCGCCGAGGAGACCGCGTCTGCACTATAATCATATGTATTCGGAAGTATCCAGTGCGTCATAAATGAGGGGAAGCTCACCATGAGCACTATCCTCGCTGTTATTGCGGGATTGGCAAAGTTCTGTCCAAGCCCGCCAAAGAGCTGCTTGACTATAACTATTGCGACAAACGAACCGATCACAGCTATCCAATAAGGAAGAGTCACGGGAAGGTTCATTGCAAGAATGAGTCCCGTAACCACTGCGGAAAGGTCGCCTATCGTGTTGCTGCGCTTCATTATCCGGCGGCTGAAATACTCAAAGAAAATACAGCTTCCGATGCATACTGCCGTCAGGACAAGCGCTCTGAGTCCGAAATACGCACAGCCGACGATAAATGCAGGCAGCAGCGCAATTATGACATTGAGCATGATGTTCGAGGTCTTTGTGTAATTTTCGTCGTGCGGAGACGGCGAAACTATGAGCTTATTCAATTTATCCGCCTCCTTACTTTCTCGGTATAAGAGCCTTTGCGAGCTGATTTGTCTCAGCGAGCTTACGGTTTGCGGGGCATACATAGGTGCAGCTGCCGCAGTTCATGCAGAGAGTGACCTTCAGTTCTTTAAGCTCTTCAATGTTCTTTATCCTGTATGCTCTGTCAATGTCCGCAGGCATTAACTCAAGCGGACAAACTCTTATACAGCGTCCGCAGCGTATACAGGCAGAAGTCTTTCTTTCATCGTAACGGTTTATTGCAAGCAGTGCGTTAGAGGTCTTTACAACCGGCATATCTATATCGGGTATGCTCATTCCCATCATCGGCCCTCCGCCGATGAGCTTCCTCACCGAGTCGATATCAGTCCTGCAGAATTCAAGTATATCCCTGAACGGAGAGCCTATAACTGCCCTCACATTTTTCGGCTCGCCTACCGCATTTCCGTCTACAGTGAGACGTCTCGTCACAAGCGGCATACCCGTCTGCATATACCTGTAAATAAAGGAAACGGTGGAGACATTGATAACTATGACACCTTCATCAGACGGCAGCTCGCCTTCCTTGACTATCCTGCCCGTGGAGTTATAGATGATCACCTTTTCCGCACCCTGCGGGTAGGTCGAAGGCAGAGTAAGGATATCTATAGTATCATCGTTTTCCGCCATTTCAGTGAAATTCTTTATCGCCTCAGGCTTATTCGCCTCTATCGCAAGCTTTGCACGCTCTATACCAAGCTGAGACTTGATAAGGCGTATGCCGCCGATTATATCCTCCGGGGACTCCATCATTTCGCGATAATCCGCAGTTATGTAGGGTTCACACTCCGCAGCGTTGATGATAAGTGTATCTATCGGAGTTTTCGGATTAAGCTTTATATGCGTGGGAAAGCCGGCTCCGCCAAGTCCGCACGCTCCGCTTTCGCGAACTGCCTTTATGAAGCCTTCCTTGTCAGTGACCACAGGAGGGGTCACCTCATCAGATACGGTCTGCTCGCCGTCGGGCTCTATCTCGACAGCCTGACAGACTGCTCCCATCGCTGTTCTGTAGTCCGTTATCGCTGTTACCTTCCCCGATACTCCCGAATGCACGGGCGCGCTGAATGCAGCATCTGTATCGCCTATTTTCTGTCCGACCTTTACCTCGTCGCCGACCTTGACGAGAGGCTTGCAGGGAGCTCCCATGGTCATTGACATGGGTATCTTCACCTTTTTCGGCAGCGGAAAATCGACCGTAGCGCTGTCCTGCGTATTTTTACGGTGCTTCAGCTTTATGCCTCTTAGCTTATTCATAATAATCTCCTTATAAAACGGCTGCACGAAATGCAACCGCAAAATTGCACTATACTTTATTATTATACCAAATTCCGAAAATATATTCAATAGATTTTAAAAAGAAATTTCTGTATTTCATATCAAAACGAGTTTGTATAGAATAACAAAAGCCGCCGCACCCATTAAGGTACGGCGGCTGTATACTGACTTTCTTTTGCAATGCTTTCATCTTTTGTCGATCATGCGAGCTGTGTAAGCTGTTTTTCGTTTTAATTTCTTAGGTTTTGATTTGTATGCATTTCCTCATAGGCGATACTCGCCTGTTCAACGAGCGCTTCGAGTTCCTCTGCCATATCCTCTGCATTCCGCGCTTCTTCATCAAAGCCCTTCTCACGGAGCTCTTGTGCGTATTCGGCTGCTTTCTCGTATTGAGCCTGACAGCGGAGGTATTCCTCGTATGCAGCCTGCTCGCTCTGCGCTTTTACATTTTCGGCTATCTGAGCCTGATCTGCCTCAAGAGCCGCCTGAGCCGCTGCCTCAGCGGCGTCATCAACTGCGACGGTGCTGAACACCACGTCGCCCCATGCAGCAAATGTACTCGTCATCTGATCGTCCTCGACCCGTATCTGCGGGTCGCTGTAGGACGATGCCCAGATCATCTCGGGAGCAATGAATATCTTCGTCGATCTGCGCTCTATATTGTCGTACAGAGCGCAGATACTGCCGATAACGCGCTCGCTGCTGCCCTCAACGAAGTAGAGCGTGGGGGGTTCGAGTCGGTCTGAGCCGCTTTCCTGTGCATACGGCTCAACATATGCCCAATACGGTGTGTATATATCAGGAGCCTCAACAAACAGCAGCTCCCTTTCAAAGAGCGAAGCACTCTCCTCGGGAAGCGCTGAGTTTCCGCCGAAGTAGACCGAGTTTTTCCACTGAAGCTTAGAGCCATAGGTATCGCCGATTAGTATTTCCTCGCCGTCACAGCCGTAGCAAGCCATATCGTAGTGATAGCAAAGCTCATCGTCCTCGTTTGTATTATAATTATTGTAATAGATCACGTGATCGAAGATGGGGTAAATACTGCCCTCGAACTTACAGATACAGCTATAGACAAAGGTCGCAGCAGTACCATAAGCAATTCCTTTCTCCTCCAATCCGAGCGAGCTGAATATAGCTCCTGCCGTATCGGTATCCTCATTGAAGGCATACTCCTCGTCGATTGTGAACGCTTCAAGCTCCTTGTCTGTGAATTTAGCCCCGGATTCAGCAACTGCCACGAAATTGGACTCCGTATACGCTCCGCTGTACTCGACCGCATAGACTTGATTTGTCAGCATGGAATCGTGCTCGCGGATATATATGCGCACCTTCATATCATCTCTGCCCATGTCCTCAAACGGACAGTCATAGAGCGGAGTTATCAGCAGGTCGTATGCGATATACTCTTCAAGCGTAACGTCGTAGACTCTGTAATCGTGGTTTGCAGTCTCTTCGGCTATCTCTGAGATAATGCTGCGGTAGAGCTTATTCGAGCTCTTTCCGAGATTCGCAAAGAAATTATTGACAAACGCAGTTTTCGGAAGCACACCTATGCACAGCACGAGTACTGCAGCAACGGCTGCCCATTTCAGCCACGGAAGTCCCCTGCGTTTTCCGGTAACATTTTCAAGGTCGCTTACGATCAGCTCGCTGTCGGAAAAATCCGAACTTTTTTCAGGAAAAGCTCTTGCGGAAATCTTGTCAAAGCAATCCACAGACTCAGAAATCGCATTCATTTTGTCCTTCAGCAATTTTTCAAATTCCTGATTTCCGTTTATATTTTTGTTTTTCACCGGTCGTCACCTGCCTTTTCCTGTAGGATAGAAATTGCTTTTTTGTACCTTGATTTTACCGTCGTTTCGGGACATTTCATGATCTTCGCTATTTCCTTGAATTTAAGCTCCGCGCAGCACCTGAGTATAACTGTCTGCCTCTGCTTGTCATTGAGGTGCTTGAGAAGCTGATTTATGAAAATACTGTCCTCGACAGTCTGTTCTGCCTCGCCGTAGCTTTGTATAATAAAGTTGGATATCTCTTTCTTGTATCTTCGGCGAAGCTCTAATGCAACGTTGCGTGCCATTGTCAGAATGAAGCCCTTGCCATCTCCTCTTTTTGCGGAAAAATTACGTACTGTAGTCAGTCTGACAAAGGTCTCGGCAACGCAGTCCTCCGCAAGATGATAGTCGGCAGTTATACCGAACGCGACAATAAAAACGCTGCTTTTAAACATTTCGTATAGCTTCGCAAGACTTTCCTTTGATGTTGCACATTCTATGATAAGTTCATTTACACTATCGCCTGTTGGTTGTGTCGTGTTTTTCTGGTCGAATGCAGCTAAAATTGTTCCGTCACCTCCGGCAAAAATTTTCGTATCGGCAGTCATAGGTCTCACTCCTTTTTGGTTTGTACCCCGTTCTTTCGCGCGAGGGTACTCTGAAAGCTTTCATAAATAAGTGATTTCAGAAGGCAAAAAAGACGAAAAGATCCAAAAATTTTTTTATTTCACGTTAGCACACAGTAACAAACTCGATAATTCCTTATTTTGCCATATTTTATCAAGTTCGGTGATCCGATCTTTTTGTTTGGGAAACCTTTTTGTTGTAAAGCTAAGTTAGCATCGGTTAACAGCCTGACGATAACATCTGCTTCTGCCTTATAAATATAGCATATTATCACACAAAAATCAACGGGCGCAAAGTGATATTTCCGTTTTTTCATCTTCGGCGCAAGAGGGCGGCGCGAGCCTCGCGCTATAGCGTATAATTCTTCAAAAGGCAATGATTGCAGAAAAAATCATATTAATTTAACAATGTCAGCTCGAACACCGTACTTATAGCATAAACCTATCAGAAAAGCAACGCAAAACAGAAATATCCAAAAAATCATTCATAAGCTATTGACAAACCTCAAGCAATATGATATATTATTCATATGAACAACCATTCATATTATTGAAAGGATAGTCTCTATGGAACAGATATACTCGATCAAAAATCTCGGCTGTGCTCATTGTGCGGCTAAAATAGAAGAAGCTATAGGGAAATTGGACGGTATTGAATCGGCATCGCTTAACTTCCCCATGATGAAGCTCAAGGTTATCGGCAATATCACAGATGATACGCTAAATATCATCAACAAGACCGCCAATTCCATTGAAGCGGGAGTGGAGATAATCCCCTTTGACGAAAAACACAGTCATTCTCACGAGCATGAGCACCATGAGCACGCTAAATGCTGCGATCACGACCATGAACATCACCACGAGCATGTCAACGTTCACTCGCACGAGCATTCTCACGGGAACTCTCACGATCTCGCTCATGAATTTGTCCCTCTTATAATAGGTATACTTATATTTGCGGCTGCGGTGATATGCGAGCACATAGTTGATATACTGCCGCTCACGATAGTGCTTTATGCCGTCGCATATCTCATCCTCGGCTTCAATGTCCTTGTTGCTACGTTCAAGAATATTAAAAAAGGAAATTTCTTTGACGAGAATTTCCTTATGACTGTCGCTACATTAGGTGCATTTGCTCTCGGTGAATACGCAGAAGCTGTCGGCGTGGTGCTTTTCTTCCGTATAGGTGAGCTTTTTGAAGATTATGCTGTCGCTAAAAGCAGAAAAGCTATAACTGATGTCGCCACTCTTAAAGTGGAAGAAGCTGATGTTCTTGTTGACGGGAACTTTGTCCGCCTCCCATCAGATCATATAAAAGTTGGTGACATACTGCGTATTAAAGCTGGCGAAAGGATCGCCGCAGACGGTGTCGTAGAATCAGGCGGCTCCCGCATCGATACATCTGCTGTAAACGGAGAGCCTGTTCCATTAACGGTGCGCGAAGGCGATAAGGTAATGTCAGGGTGCATAAATCTGAACGAAATGTTTACGCTTCGCGTCACTGCTGCCGCAAATGATTCCATGATATCAAAGATCGCCCGAGCAGTAGAGGACGCTTCAGCAGAAAAGCCTCATATAGACCGTTTTATTACGCGCTTTGCTAAAATATACACTCCAATTGTAATAGCTATCGCTTTGCTGACGGCGATAGTACCCTCTATCATAACGGGAAACTGGAGCAAATGGGTGTACTCCGCGCTGACCTTCCTCGTTATAAGCTGTCCTTGTGCGCTTGTTCTGAGCGTTCCTCTCGCCTATTTTTCGGGTATAGGAGCTTCTTCAAAGCTCGGCGTGCTCTTTAAGGGCGGAAACTCTATCGAAGCACTCGGAAAGGTAAAGGCTATTGCTTTCGACAAGACCGGAACCCTCACAGACGGTACTTTCTCTGTCACAGGAATCGGCTTATTCAACTCGATGACCGAAAATGAACTTCTCTATATCTGCGGAAGCTGTGAACAAGGCTCGACGCACCCCGTTGCAGAAAGTATTACAGCCTTCTGCCGCAAAAAGAATATCTCTCTTTCTTCACCTGAGAAATCAAAAGAAATTGCCGGAAGAGGAGTTTATGCCGAATTTGGAGGAAATAAAATTCTGTGCGGGAATGAAAGGCTCATGACAGAAAACGGCATAGAGCTTCCCGACAGCAGAATTAAAACCGCCGGAAGCATCGTTTATGTAGCTGTAAACGGAAAAGCCGAGGGCAGGATCATTGTTTCGGATACTATAAAAAAGACCTCTCTCTCAGCTGTCAATAAGCTGCGCTCAATGGGAATCAAAACCGCAATGCTTACCGGTGATAAAAAGGAAAACGCAGAGGCTGCCGCCCATGAGCTCGGTGTAGATATACTGAGAGCAGAGCTGCTACCGGACGAAAAGCTCGAGGAAATAAGAAAGCTCCGCAGTGAATACGGAGCAGTTATGTTTGTAGGCGACGGCTTCAATGACGGTCCGGTGCTTGCAGGAGCAGATGTGGGAGGAGCTATGCAGAACGGATCAGATCTTGCACTCGAAGCTGCCGATGCAGTATTCATGAACTCTGAACCGGAATCGGTCGTTACTGCAAAGAAAATAGCTGATAAAACTCTGCGCATATCATATGAAAATATTATTTTCGCTCTTTCTATAAAAGCTGCTGTGCTCGTACTTGGCCTGCTTGGTCACCCCAATATGTGGCTCGCAGTATTTGCAGATTCCGGAACAGCAATGCTGCTCATACTCAATTCAATACGCATTCTCAACACAAAAAAATACAAGTAAAAAAGGCTCCTTTTTGACAAGGAAAGCCTGAAAACTAAAGCCTCCGCAAAGGAAGCTTCTAATAGAAGCCCTCTGAATGCGGAGGCTTTAATATTATTCAGTTTCAAGTGTAAGCTTGAACGGAGTGTATTTTCTGTATGCAGAACTGTTTCTCTCTGTTGTATAACCGTCAGAGATCTCCTTCATACGGTCTGTGAAGTCTTCATAGTAGCGCTCCTGAAGAAGTGAATCAATAGAATCCTCAGACCAGAGATCGTCATCGGTCATTCTTTCGGTGATATCGGCTTTGATAACGATATAGACAGTATTTTCATCGTACTCATAACGCTCAGCCTTGTAATTCTCAAGCTCATTGAATACATACTCGTTGAACTCACGGGTAGCCTTCTGAGAATCCGTCTCCTCCGCCTCTGTGGTAGTAGTTTCGGTATCGCTGTCATTCTCATCCGCAGTAGTTGTTGTGTACTTGGTAATTGTTACCTCATTCGCGTACGGATCTGTTGTAGTAGTAGTCGTTGTGGTGACCTCTTCGGAAACAGTTGTTGTTGTAACAATATCTTCACCGGATCCTTCGTCTTCAGCTTCCGCAGCTTCAAGTGAATCAAGAAACTCATTGTAATCGTCCTTGCATTCGTCAAACTTCTGCAATTTGCCAAGATCGGTGGACTCTGCATTTATTTCGCGAAGGTAGTTCTTTATCTTATTTTCGATTTCATGCTGTGTATCCTCGTCTAATTCATTACCCTCGGAATCTGTCAGGCTTATCGAGAAGTACTTGATTCGTGCAGTCTTATCGGTGAAATATTCCTTGAGCTCGTCTTCACTGCAGCCGTACTCGCTGTCAAGCCCGTAATAATGATTGAAAACGTGCAGCTGTTTATAAGAATTTGCTATGATAGATCTGAGAGAAGTCTCGCCTACTCCGTTTTTGGTAAAAAGCTCATTATCAGAATTGGCATCAAGGCTTTCCTTTATAAGCTGGAGTTCCTCTTCGGTGAGCTCCTCACCTATCTGAGCAAATTCTCTTTCAGTAACAACGAAGTCCTTGCAGTAATCCGTTGCCTGATCCTGTATCCATTCGGCAGCGTCCATATCGTCTATAGTTGAATCCTTAACTACATCCTGTGTCGGATATGTTCCGTTTTCGGCATAAAGGGTGTATGCAGCATTGTTATATGCATATATTTCATTGTAAACAAATATACCAGCCGGCACCTCATATCCATCGACGGTCAATGCAGTCTGTGAACCTTTGCCAAAAGTGATGGCCTCCGGCGCAGTACAGCCGGTTACAGCTGCCGCAAGTGCAAATGCCGCAGCTGCCGCAGTAATTTTTTTAATTTTATCCATTTTGTTAATTCCTCCGATATTCAAGGTCAGCTAAAGCTGCCATATATTTCAGATACTTTTTAATTATACAATATTTTTTTTGATTTGTCCATAGAAAAACGAAAAATTTCTCAAATTCTTCACCTTAAATCATTACGTTAGCTTAAGTCAGCTTTAAATTCCAAATAATTTTTATATAATTTTTTCAAAAATCACTGGACAAATTAATATTCTTGTGTTATAATAATTATCAGATATATTTTTTGAGGTGATTATTTATGGGCATTTTGTCTATATTCCAAGGCGGAGCTAAGTATTTCGATAAAAAAATGGCTCCAAAATGCGATTACTGTCAATTCGGTAAAAGAGCTAAGGACGGAAATAAGGTCCTCTGTGAGAAAAAGGGGCTTGTTGATTCAAATTATTCATGCGGAAAGTTTGAGTATTCTCCCCTGAAAAGGATTCCTGTCAAGCAGCTCAACTTCGTAGGAAGTCTCGCAGACGAGGATATCTATATCGAGTCTGTCGGCGACCGTGCTGAAAAGGAAGAGGAAGAAAAGAAAACTTCCGTTAACGATAAAAATCATAATGTTAAACCCACTGATAATAAAGCTTCCGATAATACTCCTGCTAATGATAATGTTTCTTCCGAAGAAAAGACAAATTCTGACCAACAGGCTCCTGCTGAACAGGAAGTCGCCGAACAAACTGTCTGAAAATATTATTACATAGCTATCGGCTGCAATCCTGCCCGATTTTGCAGGATCGCAGCTTTACTATGTTTTTATGCGGGTGTGGTGAAATTGGCAGACACGCAAGATTTCGTTCACGCTACGTCATTGGAGGTATGAATGGATAATAATACAATTAGTACTGGTAATTGTGGCGAGTATTTTGTTGCAGCTGAACTTGAACGCAGAGGATACACGGTTGCTATACCTATGTCCAATGTTGAAGATTTTGATATTCTCGCAATCAACAGAAAAACGCACAAACAAATTGCTGTTCAAATCAAAACAAACAAAACGGAAAAGAAAGTTTGGATGTTAAAAAAGAGGAATGAAGAACTGGTAGGCGAAAATGTTTATTATGTTTTTGTCATTCTCAATGGATTAAACAATCCTGAATACCATATTGTACCAAGCACGATTGTGTCTAACTCAATAAAGGAACAATACATTAAATGGTTAGAAGCACCAGGAAAGAACGGTCAACAGCATAATGATTCAACTATAAGGAAATTCTACGATATTGATGATTTATACCTTGACAATTGGGAAGCGTTAGAAAAGTAGTTTTCTTAATTAATATGCGGGTGTGGTGAAATTGGCAGACACGCAAGATTTAGGTTCTTGTACCGAGAGGTGTGCAGGTTCAAGTCCTGTCACCCGCACCAGCGGGGAGCCCCCGCGGACAGTTTTGATTTGTCAGACATTTTATACTTTTATAAATAATGCAGATATAGTATAGCGGCTATTACTCCAGTTTCCCAAACTGGTGAGGCGGGTTCGACCCCCGTTATCTGCTCCAGCGGGGAGCCCCCGCGGGCAGTTTCGCGTCTCAGTTTTCTGAGGCGCGAATTTTTTCCGCGCATGAAGCGGTATCTAAGTTGTAACACATACACAGCGGGAAGCCCCGCGAGCAGTATCGCATCTCAGTTTTTCTGGGGCGCGAATTTTTTCCGCGCATGAAAGTCATCTATTTCATATAGATAACACAGCAGGAACGCTCCTGCTGCCGACTTTGCGCTCCGGTTTTTGGGGCGCGATTTTTTGGCTATATTTTTTCAGAATGCATTCTGAGATATACCTTGGAAAATTATATGGTCTCTTCCGGTGCAGTGAACCTTGCCATGATAATACCTACAATAACGAGGAGGATGCCGGCACGCTGCGGCTGACCTTTTATATTATGTGTTTGCGGCAAAAACTTTTAATAAGCCAAGCTTTGAAAAAGATAATATTCAGAAACCAAGTTCATCGTAGTCCTCTCGGATAAAACGATGATAGGTTATGTGGAAACTGCCATCTATTTCCTCTTCGGCAGTAATACAGTATCTATAGCTGTCCGGTATTCCTCCGCCAAAATACACCAGATAATCAAATTCATCGTTGTGAACTTCCTCAATGTGCACTTCGTCAGAGTAACTGCGGAAAACATCAAATGCTTCATCAAGTGTGCATCGCCGGCGGAGCGCCTCGATAAATTCACGGATGAATTCCCCGCCCTCAGGATGCTCGTGAACGTAAGCTGTGCCCTTCTCAGGAACAGTAATGCAGAATCCGTCCTTGATTGGACGAACCACCACATTGCCGAGCGTTTCTCTTGCATACTCCGTGAACTTTCCGAGAGCGCAACTCAATTCCTCATCGGAAAGATTTGCTCCCAACAGATTCCTTACTGTAGAAAAAGTGTAATTCAGGCTCATCGGTCGTCCCTCAAAGCCAAGTTTTACCTGCGCTTCAAATATATTATCACAAAGATTCTTAAACAATCTTTCAAAGTCCATTACAATACCTCCATTATGATAGTTTTAAATCAATAGTCCGATATCAGTATACCACATTATCTGCAAAAAGGCAATACGCATTCCTGCTCTTAGTAGCGAGGTTTGAAATTTTGTTATATAAAACTAACAAATATATAATTGACACAGATTGAAAATCGTGATATAATTAACAAAACGGAGTGTGGGATTGATTCCATACTCGGTTAAAATAAAAATTTGTTTTCGGGCAGTCGGGGCATTACCTTACTATCGGTCAGCATAAATATTATTTCCCATGATATAATTGCCTCCGTCTGTCTTTTTGCAGACGGATTTTTGTTTGCCCCATAAAAGGAGTCAAGAACAATGGAAGAAAAGAGAATAGCCGTTGCTGCTATCGTTATTGATGAACAATCAGCCGCGGTCGAAGTCAACAATATACTCCATGAGTTTAGTGATATTATCATTGGACGAATGGGAATACCGTACAAGGAAAGGGGGATTTCCCTTATTTCTGTTGCTCTCGATGCACAGCCGGATATTATCAGCAACCTGACAGGAAAACTCGGACGAATAAGCGGAGTCTCCGTAAAAGCTGCAATTTCAAAAAAGTGAGGTACTAATTATGTATGATCCCAAATCCCTTAAGGCAGAAGAATTCATCAACGATGCCGAAATACTCGAAACACTTGAATATGCCGAGAAAAATAAGAATAATCGCGAACTGATAGAGCAGATCCTCGAAAAGGCAGCTCCTAAAAAAACCGGAAGAGGTGTTGAGTGCTCCGGTCTTTCTCACCGTGAGGCAAGTATTCTTCTCGCCTGCGACGATCCGGACATTACCGAGAAAATATACGCTCTTGCACGTGAGATAAAGGAAGCATTCTATGGCGACAGAATTGTAATGTTTGCTCCTCTTTATCTCTCAAACTACTGTGTAAATAAGTGCGTTTACTGCCCCTATCATTTCCAGAATAAGGAAATACCGCGAAAGAAGCTCACTCAGGACGAAGTACGCGAGGAGGTCATCGCATTGCAGGATATGGGTCACAAGCGCCTTGCTATCGAGGCCGGTGAGGACCCGGTAAACAATCCTATCGAATATATACTCGAATGTATTGATACTATTTACTCTATAAAGCACAAAAACGGTGCCATCAGGCGCGTAAACGTCAATATCGCCGCTACGACCGTCGAGAACTATAAGAAGCTCCATGATGCGGGAATAGGTACCTATATCCTCTTCCAGGAGACATATCACAAGGAGAGCTACGAAAAGCTTCATCCGGCAGGACCCAAGCACGATTATGCCTATCATACAGAGGCTATGGACAGAGCTATGGAGGGCGGGATAGACGACGTTGGACTCGGAGTCCTCTTCGGCCTTGATATGTACAAATATGAGTTTGCAGGCATTCTCATGCACGCCGAGCACCTCGAAGCCGTCCACGGTGTTGGTCCGCATACTATCAGCGTTCCGCGTGTAAAAAGAGCTTCCGATATAGACCCGAATGTTTTTGACAACAGCATAGACGACGATACCTTCGCTAAGATAATCGCCTGCATAAGAATAGCTGTTCCCTACACGGGTATGATAATTTCTACACGAGAGAATGAGAACTGTCGCGATAAAGTCATGGGTCTCGGTATCTCGCAGATATCAGGAGGTTCAAGAACTTCCGTTGGAGGTTATGCGGGTTATGCTCCCGATGAGAGACCTCACGACACAGAGCAATTTGACGTTTCCGACCAGAGAACGCTTGACGAGGTGGTCAAGTGGCTAATGGAAAAGGACTATATCCCGTCATTCTGCACAGCTTGCTACCGCGAAGGCAGGACCGGCGACCGCTTTATGGCTCTATGTAAGGTCGGACAGATACAGAATTGCTGTCATCCGAACGCGCTGCTCACGCTGCAGGAGTACCTTACAGACTATGCATCGCCTGATACCAAGGCAATAGGCGAGGCTCTGATCGACCGAGAAATACTCAATGTCCCTGATCCTAAGCGCCGAGAAAAAGCTCTGAGCTATCTCGAAAGAATAAGAAACGGTGAACGCGACTTCAGATTCTAAAATAAAATTTCAGATTTGTATGGACAAATTGATTTTTTTGTGGTAGAATATGTAATTGGACATAACAAGTCCGCATATGATATCGGAAAAGGAGATCAACTATGGCAGAGCTGAAATATGAAATAACCGAAAAAATAGGCGTCCTCGGTGAGAACGCAAAGGGCTGGACCAAAGAGCTTAATATGGTAAGCTGGAACGAACATGAACCAAAGTATGATATACGTGAATGGGCTCCGGATCACTCAAGAATGGGCAAGGGAGTTACTCTCACAGCAGATGAGCTTGCTGAGCTCAAGGAGCTTCTTTCGGGCATTGACCTCGATTCTTTTGAATAATTCTAAAAGGCGGACTATTAGTTAGCTTCCCTTAGTGTAAAAAGTGGGTTACCGAGCCTAAAATTATGGGCTCGGTAATTTTATGCCACGATTCCGCCAAAGGGGGCTCACCTTACAGTCCGCCTTTTTCATGAGAATAAATTAAATTGCAAAGATATAGTCTGCTAAGATCAGCCGTTACATATTATTCAAGAACCGGTATATATGCAGCAGCATTAAGCTGAGCTGCCATTTCCTTCGCCTTGGCAAATGTAAGCTTGTCCGAGGTTATGAAATGAGCAAAGCCGTCCTCACAGAAGCTCTCTTCAACACTTGAAGGTTTATTTGCCTCAGGGATACGGAAATACCAACGTGCCGATAAGTTATCAGGGTCTTCGATGAACGAATCGTCATCAGTAGGATCCCACGTCTGAGAGAGAACAGTCCCCTCCTGCTTAGCTGTCTCGATCACATCACCGAGAACAGCGCTTGCTGTAGGAAGCTTTCCTGCGCCTCTTCCGTAGAACATTGCCTGATCAATTCCGTCACCATAGACAAGTACTGCGTTGAAAACGTCATTCACGCCCGACATGATGTTATCATGAGGTACGAGCATCGGCATTACAGTGGGAAGTATCTGGCCGTTTTCAAGTCTTTCCACACAGGCGATGAGCTTTACAGAGCTTCCGAGAACATCAGCTGCCGCAACATCTGCAAGATCAACTTGTGAAATTCCCTTGGTGTATACGCTTTTGGGATAAACGTGCTTACCGAAAACGAGTGAGGCAATGATGCATATCTTTCTGCACGCATCGTGACCCTCTACGTCAGCTGTAGGATCCTTCTCAGCATAGCCAAGCTCCTGAGCAAGCCTGAGAGCGTCATCAAACTGCATATTATCATTATACATTTTTGTGAGAATGAAATTCGTAGTTCCGTTAAGGATACCTGCAACCTTATTTATATCATTTGCGGCAAGACAGCGGTGCAGAGGTCTTATTATCGGGATAGCTCCGCCAACGCTCGCCTCAAAGAAGAAATTACAGCCGTGATCCTTCGCGGTCTGAAGCAGTATGTCGCCTTTCTCTGCAACAAGCTCCTTATTGGAGGTAGAAACGCTCTTACCCTTTTCCAGACAAGCCTTTACAAATGTGAACGCCGGCTCTACTCCGCCCATGCACTCAGCAACTGAGGTGACCTCGTCGTCGTTTATGATATCACTGAAATCCTTAGTGAGCTTGTCTTTGTAGGGAGAATCAGGGAAATCCCTCAGATCCAATATATGCTTTATATCCATCTCCTTACCGGCCCGCTTTTCAATGCTTGCCTTATTCTTGTAAAAGAGCTCAACTACACCTGAACCCACAACACCATAACCTAAAACTGCAATTTTTACTGACATATAAGAAACCTCCGTAAGCTATTCGGCAGAAAGTATTTTTACTTCAAGAACGCCGTCAAGCTCTGTTATAGAATGTAAAGAAGCGAGCTCGTTATCCGACCCGCCTGTAAGCCTGAGAGAAATATTTACAGCAGCAGCCCCATCTACGGGAATGCTTTGATTAACGGTAAGTATATTCGCATTCAAGCTGTGAAGAAACACAAGCGCGCTTGAAAGTACTCCCGGTCTGTCATTGAGGAGAAGATAGAGATTGACTATCCTCCGGTTGAAAAGCTCCTCATATGAAAACACCGAATCCTTGTACTTATAGTAAGCGCTTCTTGATATACCGACCCGCTTACAGGCGGAGGCAAAGCTTTTTTCACCCTTCTGAGCCATAAGCTTTTTCACCTCGAGCACCTTTGTAAAAACATCGGGCAGAATTTTGGAATCAGCAACGATAAGCTGAGATCTTGCTTCCATGACCTATCACCTGTGTGTATAAAGTGCTGTAAATCGTCCGCCATAGACAAACAATTGTACATTACCTAATTACTATACCACTTTTTTCATTTTTTGTCAAGTGTTTTGAACCCATGATCTATATTATATCCCATCTATCACGTGCAGCCTGACCTGCCATTTAACGTTGAATAAATATTTTTTTCTCCCCAATTTGTTGCTTTTTGGAAGATCATATGCTATAATACTATGTAATATAATCCTATAAGAAAGAGGTCGTTTTATGATATACAAAAATCCCATAATCAGAGGCTTTTATCCGGATCCGAGCGTTTGTGCCGCTAACGGTAAATACTATATGGTTTGCAGTTCATTTCAATACTTCCCCGGAGTTCCGCTGTTTGAGAGTTCAGATCTCGTCAACTGGAAACAGATAGGTCACTGCCTTACAAGAAGAAGTCAGCTTGAGCTTGAAGGTGCCGCAAGCTCCGCAGGAGTTTTTGCTCCAACAATAAGATACAACGACGGAAGATTCTATATGGTAACGACCAATACCTCATCAAACGAGAATTTCTACATATATACAGACGATATATATGGTGAATGGTCAGACCCTATCGTAATACAGCAGGGAGGTATCGACCCATCTCTCCTGTTTGATGATGGGCACACATATTTCATCAGCAATGGTGCCGATGATAACGGTGTAGAAGGCGTTACACAGTGTGAAATAGATATCAAAACAGGCAAAAAACTCTCTCCCAGCAAAAATATATGGAAGGGTTCGGGCGGCAGGTACCTCGAATCTCCCCATATGTACCGCATAAACGGCGAGTATTATCTCATGGCTGCGGAAGGCGGAACCGAATACGGTCACATGATAACTTATGCACGCAGCAGCTCTGTTTGGGGACCTTTTGATGGATATAAAGAAAACCCTGTTCTCACTAACCGCAATCTCGGCGGTTATATGATACAGGGCGTTGGACACGGAGACCTTATTCAGGATCCAAGTGGCGAATGGTTTATTATTCATCTTGGATTCCGCCAGATAGACCGCTGGATGCCTTATCATCACCTCGGCAGAGAGGTCTTTATGACCCCCGTAAGCTTCAACAAAGACGGTTGGTTCACAGCAGGCACCTGTGGCACTACCCGAGAAGAATACGAAATATCAGGCAATTTCCGTCAGCAGATCCGGAATATCATCACCTTTGAGAATACCTCACCTGATATAAATTGGTGCTATATGAGAAATCCCGATCTGTCGCGATATGAGCTTTCCAAGGAAAAATTCATCCTGCGCGGAACAGATAAAACACTCGACGATATTGCATCTCCTGCTTTCATAGGAATCAGGCAGCAGGATTTCTGCGGTGAAATAACCTGTGATATTTCACTCGATAAAGGCGAAGCAGGTATTACACTCTTCATGGACGAACAGGAGCATTATGACATAGCTATCCGAAGCTCTGAAAGCAGGTTTGAAGCGGTTCTAAAGCTGAACATCGGCGATATCAAGCACGTTCAGGCGGCAATCCCCGTAAACGCCAGCTCTGCTAAACTGACGATCGAAATGAATAATTTTTTCTACAAATTCAGCATTACTGACGGAGAAGAAAAGCATGTACTCGGTATAGGTCAGACAAAATATCTCTCTTCTGAGGTAGCTTCAGGTTTCACCGGTGTCCTGATAGGACTTTACGCTCAGGGAAATAATATTGCCGAATTCACGAATTTCAGGGTAGAATATAAATAAAAAAGGGGGGGAAACTATTGAAATGCAACGAAACGGCAATAAGAACATAGCGTATGCAAGCCGATCAATAATATTTATAATCATATCAATCATATTATTTGCTTTTTTATATACGAATCGACCAAAAACAATTTACGCAGAAGAAAGCGATATATTGAAGGTTCGTGTCATAGAAGATAACAATATATCGCTCTCTAACGGGAAATACATTGCTCTTGACATAAGTTGCGAGAAATTTCTTGAATTCTTCAGCTATAACGACATTGTTACAGTGACTGTCAATAATCATTCGTATGATGTTCCCGTTTGCAGCACAAGGCCCTCCACTTCACTCTCTATGTACTATCTTTATCTTAATTTTACAAATAAGAATATGTTCGGTGAAAATTTCGACCACATATACCTTGCTTCAAAAGAAAATCTGCTGCAAATTGAAAGCGGAATATTTAAAACAAGCGACAGTGAAAGTACTGATAAATATATATTCAACAGTGAGTTAGGCTCTCCGTTGTGGGCAGAAATAAAGTTAAAGGAAATAAATGGATTCAGTGATTATGAGGCAATCTCTAATTTTGTTAGAACTGCTGAAAGAGAAGATTATCCTGATCTATCAGATGAAGAATTTGCAAATTTTCGTATGATAACTTCAGGAAACATAAAAGAAGGTATTCTCTATCGCTCGTCCAGTCCTATCGACTCAGTATACAACAGAAATATTTATGCAGATTCTGCTGCCGAAAATGCTGGAATCATGACGATTCTGAATCTGGCCAACAATCAGTCAGATGCAGAAGCTTTAGCCGGATACTACGATACTTATTACTCAAACTGCAATATTTTTTTTGCAGATATGCCCCTTAGTCTTACATCTGATGAGTTTAAACACTCACTTAAAGGTACTCTTTGTTTTATGTGCGAGAACCGCGGACCTTATCTTATACATTGTGCAGAGGGAAAATACCGAACAGGCATCATTTCTGCGTTGCTTGAATGCCTTATGGGTGCTGATATGAAAACTATACAGGATGACTTTCTTATTACATACGAAAACTTTTACACAGTTTATGACGGCACTCAGCAGTCTATACCAGAATCACTGAAGCCTGCTATAAGAAAACTTGTTTACACATATTTATCTGTTCTTTTCAATACAGAGTCGCTTGATAACGTTGATCTTTCAGAAAAAGCCAGTACTTATATAAAGCAGATCGGTCTCACAGATTCCCAAATCACACAGCTTAGAAACAATTTATCTGATAATAACAGCGGTATAGCTGATACACCGGATATAACAGTATTACCCATATCTGAAGATACATATGATGCACATATTTCCAACGAAGAAGATACGGAATTTTCAATTGACGATGATCCTGAAGATGAATCAGGCTTATCCAATAATGATTCTCCCAAGACTGGCGATGGCGGAAATTCATTTCTCGTATCACTTATCTTTGCATTGATCGTTATATGCTTTATTAGTACTTATAAAAAACTATAGATCAAACCAATTATAAAAAGTCAGACATTAAGCAGTGGATTTAACGGAAAAAGTGGGTTACCGAGCCTGAAATTATGGGCTCGGTAATTTTATGCCACGATTCCGCCAAAGGGGGCTCCCCTTATGTCCGATTTTTATTAATTATAATAGCTTAGAATGTAAGCTGGTTTGTGTCCCCGAGTTCTTTAGCCGGCTTACCTGCCGCAGGAACACTTTTAGCACGATATTTTGTAAGCTCGCCGAGCTGTTCTTCTTTTATTATCTCGGCAGAGGCAAGCAGTGCTTTTTTTCTCAGGGTCATTACCTGAACGCCCTGAGAGTCCCTCGTGGACTTGGGCAGTATCATTCCTGTGTTGAAAACAAGAGCGTGTCCGCTCGTACTGCGAAGAAGGATATCGCAGTCCTCACCTGCAAATATTGCTGCTACCAGAGGCGACTTGGAGGAATACGCATTAGCGAGTTTCTTGCGGTTTGTCTTGGTCTCATAGGACTTCATCGGCACCTTTGCAGCCTTGCCGTTTTCAAAGAAAAATACAATGTATCCGCTGTAATCGGTGGTAGGGACAAGCATTTTGAGGTTCTCGCCCTCGTCGAAGCCGAGCTTTGCAGGAACATAGTCACCCATTACGCTCGCCTTTGTGTCATCAAACGCGCTTGCCTTGGACTTGTACGCCTGAGCCGAATCCGAGAAGAACACAAGCTCGGTCTTGTTGGTCGCCTCAAAGCTCTGGCTGATGAAGTCGCCCTCCTTCAGCTTCTGCTCACCGCTCATTCTCAGCGACTGCGGCGTTATTTTCTTGAAGTAGCCGCTCGCCGAAACGAAAATGTTCACGGGATAATCGGGCGTGTCGTCGATTATCTCCTCCTCGTCCACATCGGACTTGAAGTAGAACATTGTTCTGCGCGGCTGTGCGTAATTTTTCACCACGTCGCGAAGCTCCGCAATGATTATTTTGCGTATCTTCTTCTTATCGCGCAGGATATCCTCCATTTCCGCGATGTCCTTTTTGAGCTGGTCTACCTCTTCGACGCGGCGCAGTATATACTGCTTGTTGATGTTGCGCAGCTTTATCTCGGCTACGTATTCCGCCTGTATTTCGTCGATACCGAAGCCTATCATGAGGTTCGGCACAACGTCGGACTCGTTCTCCGTCTCGCGAATTATCTTTATCGCCTTGTCGATGTCGAGCAGTATTTTGGAGAGAGCTTCAAGCAGGTGCAGCTTTTCCTTTTTCTTTTGAAGGTCGTGATAAGTGCGGCGCTGGACGCATTCCTCGCGGAAGGCAGTCCATTCAGTGAGTATCTCACGGACTCCCATGACCTTCGGCGTACCCGCTATAAGGATATTGAAGTTGCACGGATAGCTGTCCTGAAGCGGAGTCAGCCTGTATAGCTTCTGCATGAGTTTGTCGGGGTCAGTTCCGCGTTTGAGGTCTATCGCTATTTTCAGGCCGTCTATGTCGGTCTCGTCTCTGATGTAAGATATCTCGCGTATCTTGCCCTGCTTTACGAGATCTATAATTTTCTCGATGATCGCCTCGACGGTCGTTGTGTAGGGTATCTGCGTTATTTCGAGGCAGTTTGCGGACTTGTCGTAATTGTACTTCGCACGCACCTTTATGCTGCCTCTGCCAGTCTCATAGACCTTTTTGAGTTCGCCCTCATCGTAGAGCATGAGTCCGCCGCCCGGGAAATCGGGACCCTTCAGGGTGCTGAGGATATCATGCTCGGGATTCTTCATAATGGCGATCGTGGTCTCGCATATCTCCTCAAGGTTGAATGGGCAGACGTTGCTCGCCATTGAAACGGCTATGCCCGTGTTTGAGTTCACAAGTACAGTCGGGAATGTAGCGGGCAGCAGAGTCGGCTCCTGCATGGTGTTGTCATAATTAGGAACGAAGTCTATCGTCTCCTTGTCGATATCGCGGAAGAGCTCATTGCATATCTTTTCGAGCTTCACCTCTGTATATCGCGGAGCGGCGAAGTGCATCTTGCTCGAATACTGCTTTCCGAAGTTGCCCTTTGAGTCAATGTAGGGATGCAGCAGAGCCTCGTTGCCGCGGGTCATACGCACCATGGTCTCATAGATAGCCTGATCGCCGTGTGGATTAAGCTTCATCGTCTCTCCGACCACATTTGCGGACTTCGAGCGCTCCTTTTCGGGACTGAGCAGTCCGCGCTTGTACATCATGTACAGCAGCTTTCTGTGCGAGGGCTTGAAGCCGTCTATCTCTGGAAGAGCACGTGAAATAATTACGCTCATCGCATAGGGCATATAATTGTTTTTGAGCACGTCGATTATCTGCTCGTTCACAACGCTGCCTGAACCCTCGATGTACGCTTCGTGCTTGTATACGGGATTTTTCTTTTTATCTTCTCTTTTTCTTGGCATTTATATTCTCCTCATTTGCGCGGTCTAATGCAGGGCTCTGCAAACTATTTACTGACTCGTCCTGTCCTTTTTCTTCAAAAGCTTTTCGGGATCTTTTACATAGCTGCGAACTACGCTGCCGCAGCTTTTGCATATCGTGTGATAGAGCGTTTCCGTTTTCAGCATACTCTCCGCGCTCGTAACGCTGCCGTAAAAGTTCTGAAAGGCGGTTATAAATTCCGTTCCGCCGCAATAGCGGCAATGTGTTATCTTTATCTTCATGTCGGACCCTCCGTCAGCTTATGTCCGCAAGCTCGAGGTAGTCTGAGCCATACTGTGAAATATAATCCTTACGTCCCTGCAGATCGTCCCCGAGGAGCATTTCAAATATCTCGGCGGACTCGGTTATATCGTCCACCGTGACCTTTATCAGACGGCGGGTCTCGGGGTTCATAGTGGTAAGGCTCATCATGTCGGGTTCGTTCTCTCCGAGACCTTTAGAGCGCTGTATCGTGTGCTTTTTGTCCCCGATGATTTCAAGTATTCGCTGTTTTTCCTGTTCGGTGTACGCAAAATAGGTCTTTTCCTTGGTGTTTATCTCGAACAGCGGAGACTCTGCGATATATACGTAGCCCTGCTCGATGAGCGTCGGCGTGAGGCGGTAGAGCATTGTCAGAATCAGAGTACGTATCTGAAAGCCATCAACGTCCGCATCGGTGCAGATGACTATCTTGTTCCAACGGAAATTGTCGATGTTGAACGTCGAGAGCTCCTTGTTCGCCTTTGTGGTGACCTCAACTCCGCAGCCGAGCACCTTTATCAGGTCGGTGATTATCTCGCTCTTGAAGATTTTCGTGTACTCTGCTTTAAGACAGTTGAGAATCTTTCCGCGAACCGGGATTATCGCCTGAAATTCAGCATTCCGCGCGAGCTTTACTGAGCCGAGAGCCGAATCGCCCTCCACGATGTATATCTCTCTGCGCGTCACGTCCTTGCTTCGGCAGTCAACGAACTTCTCTACCATATTGGACAGGTCTATCGTGCCCGAGAGCTTCTTCTTCATGTTCAGACGGGTCTTTTCTGCATTCTCGCGGCTGCGCTTGTTCAGCAGCACCTGCTCGGAAATGCGCTTTGCCTCATCGGGATTCTCGATGAAGTAGACCTCGAGTTGGTGCTTTAAGAACTCCGTCATCGCCTCATATATGAATTTGTTCGTGATAGCCTTTTTTGTCTGGTTCTCGTAGGAGGTCTGGGTCGAGAAGGACGACGATACGAGTATCAGGCACTCCTCAACGTCGTTGAAGGTTATCTTGCCTTCGTTCTTCTGATACCCGTTCACTGACTTGATGTATGAATCAAGCTGTGAAACAAACGCCTGCTTTACAGCTCTTTCGGGTGAACCGCCGTGCTCGAGGAAGCTTGAATTGTGGTAGTACTCTATCTGCTTTACCTTATTTGAAAAGGTCAGCGCAACGTCGAGCTTCACCTTGTATTCCGCCTTGTCCTCGCGGTCCTTGCCCTTTTTCTCGGCGGACCAGTGCTGAATGGAGGTCATGGCGTTTTCGCCGACTATCTCAGTAACGTAGTCGGTTATGCCGTTTTCGTAGATGAACTCCTGTTCGTTGAAGCCTCCTGCCTCGTTCTCTGAGCGGAAAACAAACAGGATATTGGGATTTACGACAGCCTGCCTTTTGAGGATATCGCAGAAATAATCGTCGGAAACGTCTATATCCGTGAAGACCTCCAGATCGGGGCGCCAGCGAGTCTTGGTGCCGGTTTGCTTCTTCCTGCACGCCTCTTTTTTGAGTCCTCCAACATTGTTGCCTTTTTCAAAGTGAAGACTGTACTTGAAGCCGTCGCGAATGACCTCCACATCCATGTACTCGGATGAGAACTGGGTCGCACATAGTCCGAGGCCGTTCAGACCCAGAGAATATTCATATGACTCGGCAGTATCGTCATATTTTCCGCCCGCATAGAGTTCGCAGTAAACAAGCTCCCAGTTATAGCGCTGTTCATTGTTGTTAAAATCAACAGGACAGCCGCGTCCAAAGTCCTCGACCTCAATATCGTTGTTCCTGTAATGGGTAATGATTATTTTATTTCCGTAACCCTCGCGTGCTTCATCTATCGAATTTGAAATGACTTCGAAAATAGAATGCTCGCAGCCGTCAAGTCCATCCGAACCGAAAATAACAGCAGGACGCTTTCTTACCTTATCGGCGCCCTTCAGCATGGTGATACTTTCATTACCGTAGTCCTTTTTCCTTGCCATTTTATCTCTGCCTTTCCGTTTATTTCAATATATACACTAATATTTTATCATAATTTCAAAAAATTTGCAAGAATTATTTTGAGGGGAGCCCGTGCTGCCAAGTACACTACCGCTCACAAGCTCTCTCACTCTGTACAAATCGGGAAGTTGCTCTCCTCTCGCGGGAATTTCATGTGTGCAATAATGCTTCGTTCTTCCTTTTTTATAACGCGAAAACCAGCGCAATGGCTCACGGCGATGCAGAGAGATGTCAAATGAAGTGAACCGGAGTTCGTGGCTCTTGTTAGTTGTACGTGCCGACTCATTACAAAAATATCGCTATTGCGTTTTTGAGATTTCTATGATATACTATAATTATAAATTATAAAAAACATTAAGGAGCAATTTTATGGACACTATAGCAATAATCGGCGCAATGCCCTCGGAGCTCGCGGATATAAGAGCGATCCTCGGTGAAGCCGAGGTAAAGCACATTTCCGGTTTTGACTTCTACATAAACAGGCGAGGAAATAAGACGCTCGTTAATGCCTGCTGCGGTATAGCAAAGGTCAATGCCGCCGTGTGTGCACAAGTCATGACAGACAACTTTAAGCCCGACTGTATCATAAACACAGGTATCGCCGGAGGCATGAATCCTGAAGTTAAGGTATGCGATATCGTTATCTCCACCGAAGTTCTCCCGCATGATCTCGATCTGCATTTTCTGAACGATTACCCACCATACTGCGGCATCTTCAAGGCAGACGAAAAGCTCATAGAGACCGCCGAGAAGGTATGCGGTGAGTTTGGTGTAAATAGCTTCCGCGGCAGGATAGTCTCGGGAGAAGCTTTCATCTCCAGCAGTGAGGTAAAACAAGATATCCTCGAAAGGCTCGATCCCTACGCAGTTGATATGGAAAGTGCAGCGGTCGGCCACTGCTGCTTCCTCAACAAGCTCCCCTACGTGAGTGTGCGCTGCATTTCCGACAACGCCGATGATGAGGGAGCAATGTCTTTTGACGAGTTTGAAAAAATCGCTGCTAAGCGTGTTGCCGAGATAGTACTCAGAATGTGTGAGCTGCTTTAACAGGAGGCAAATATGAAAAGAATAACTGCACTTTTAACTGCCGCTGCAATGTCTGTATGTGCCGCTTCCGCGCTGACCGCTGGTGCCGCAGACGAGAACACCTATATCCCGACACTGTACTTCAAGGCTTTCGATACGGACTGCATTTCCATACTGCCGAGCGGTCAGACCGTCTATATCAATGTGAACGACCTCGATGGCAAGACCGAACTCGACGGACAAATAGGAGTATACATTGATGACGAGCTTCAGCGCACGGGTCAGATCATTGCAAGATGGGTCTGGGAAGGCGGAGCTGTCGAGCTGACAGGTGTAAGTAAACCCGATGAGGCAGGAATGCCTGCTCCATATGATGTGAGTGCTTCTTCGTATGGTATATCCACCCTTTTCACACCGGATACCCATACAATGGGGGTCAACTATCAGACAAGCACAAATACTATGCCGCTCGTTCCTACGGGGACAAGCTCGGACGACTATCCCCTTGCGGTATTTGATTACAGCGCCGACACTTCCGCAGCGGCAGGGCGGTATGAAATAGCCTTCAAGACCGAATCACGAGGGTACTCCAGCTTTCTCACCAACCTCTCCTACAGACTCTCCAACGGTGAATCACGCGATATCAAGCCCGACGGCGACAATGCAAAGAGCATTTTCATCACAATTAACGACAGACCTCTCGGCGATATAGACAACAATCAAGTGGTAGACGGTATCGACGCTTCCGCAGCACTTACTGCATATGCCAAGCAGTCCGTACACCTCGACTCAGGCTTGAGCAATGAAGGAAGTCTCGCCGCAGATGTTGACGGCGACGGAGTGGTCACGGGTATAGACGCTTCCTATATTCTTAGCTATTATGCATATCTTTCTGTTCGTGGAGATATGAGCTTTGTAGACTTCATAAACTCAAAAAATCAGTAATACAATAAAATATACCGAAAAAAGCCTCCTATGATAATATAGGAGGCTTTTAAACTTCTTCTTAGCTATTCTTGACTTCGAGAGAACTGAATGCGTTCTCGACTATCTCCTTATCCGGAGCCTTTGTAAAGCTGCTCACAACAGGAACAATGATAAGCGAAAGTATCATTGCAAATGCACCTGCATTTATAGGCGAAAGAAGGTTAAGCGGGCAGTTAAGATCTATAACAGCCTGTCTTATACCGCTGAATGCTTCAATATTAAGACTGAACAACAGCATATGTGCAACGCTGATACCGATGCCTGTGCAGAAGCTTACCGCGCAGGCTGCCTTGGAAGCTTTTTTCATGAACAAACCAAAAAGGAACGGTCCAAGAAACGCTCCTGAAAGAGCTCCCCATGAATAAGACATGAGGGTGGTTATCGAGGCGTTGGGATTGCTTGCGATTATTACCGATACAATGAGGAATACAGCAATGAAAAGACGTGTGAAAAGAAGCTGTTTTTTCTCGTCAAAATCATTTACTCTTGGCTTGATGAGGTCATTTGTAAGAGTGGAACTTGATGTGAGAACGAGTGATGAAAGCGTCGAAAGAGAAGCCGAAAGAACAAGTACCACAACAAGTCCTATGAGAATATTCGGAAGCGCGGTCTGTAAAAGCGCAGGAACCATTGTATCGTATTTCGGCTTACCGTTATCGTTGAAGCCGATAAGCGCTCTGGCTGTTCCGTCATTTTCTGTGAGCGTACAGTAAAGTCTTACAAAACCGCCCATGAAGTATGAGCCGCCTGCTACTACAAGCGCAAAGAAGGTCGAGATAACAGCGCCCTTTTTGATAGCGTCCTCATCCTTGATCGCATAGAACTTCTGAACCATCTGTGGAAGTCCCCATGTACCGAGTGATGTAAGTATAACAACACCAAGAAGGTTGAGCGGATCAGGTCCGAAGAGCGAACCGAGCGTGCCCGTACCGCCCTTGTCGTCGGGAATGAGGTTGAGTGCATCAACAGCTGCGGAGAAGCCGTCCTTTTTCTTCAGCGTAAGGACAACGACCGTAGAAATTCCGATGAGCATGATTATACCCTGAACAAAGTCATTGAGCGAGGTCGCCTTGTAGCCTCCGAGCGTAACATAAACTGCCGAGAGAACTGCCATAGCAATGATTATGTATGTAGCTCCGTGCTCGCCGAGGTCAAAAACCATATTGAAGAGGTTTGAAAGTCCGTTGTATACAGATGCTGTATATGGGATAAGGAAGATGAAGACGATCAGCGCCGATACTGTTTTCAGCCCCTTGGAACCAAATCGATGCTCAAAATACTCGGGCATAGTCTTTGCTCCGAGATGATTTGACATGAGCCTCGTTCTTCTTCCTATGAGGAAAAACGGTATGAGACTTCCAATGAGAGCATTTCCGATACCTACCCATGTAGCAGAAACTCCATAGCTCCAGCCGAATTGTCCTGCGTAGCCGATGAAAACAACTGCGGAAAAATAAGTTGTACCGTAGGAGAATGCCGTCAGCCACGAGCCGACGCTTCTTCCGCCGAGAAGGAAATCCTCAGTGGATTTTGTTCGTTTAGAGGTGTAAACGCCAATGCTTACCATTACTATGACATAAACGGCAAGAATGACAAAGGTTGCGGCCTTTGAGCCCATTTAAACCAGCCCTTTCATTTTTTGAATTTGAAATGATAAATCTGTAAAGCTTTAAACAGTTAAAGCGTTGGTGTACTTATTATACCGCATTTGCGATTGATTGTCAATAGCTTTTATAGTTTTCTGAATTATTCAATATAATTAACAGTTATAAACTCCGGCTTTATGCGTTAGAGATAGGCAGCAGATATTACGTTTTTAGTGGCTGCATCGGATTATGCTAACAAATAAAAATTATAGAGGCGGACACATTGATCCGCCTCCTACAGCTTGTCAATCCGAGCCGAGCTTTATAAAGACTTCCCGGAGCTTTTTCATTATTATCGTCAGGTAGCGCATGAACGGCTCTGCGATGATAGAAAAATTTATACAAAGGAGTATGCATTTCGTGGACATAGCAGTAATATCGAAGAAATCACTTACAAACAGCATACAGCAGATGAGTCCGAGCGCGCAGAATATCCAAAGCCACATCTTGTAAACGTCCATCGGCTTGGATATCTCAAAAACTATCATGAGCCCGACAATACTAAGAAGTATCGTTGAAGCTGTTGCGATATCGGTCTGATCTACATTGAAAATGTTCCCGAAGTAGACCATTGCCGCCACAATTATTGTGTCGGTAATTCCCGCAGGCAGAGCTTTCAGCAGAATGTTCGTGATGAATTTGCCCCTGATGAGCTCCTTATTCGGCATTTGCGAGAGAAATAATGCGGGGATTCCGATAGTGAACATACTGATGAGCGATATCTGCGAGGGTTTAAGCGGATAGCCCATTCCAAAGCATATAGACAACACCGAGAGCACCAGCGAGAAAATATTCTTTACAAGGAAAAGGCTTCCGGAGCGCTCGAGATTGTTTACGACCTTGCGTCCCTCGGCAACAACGTCAGGCATTTTTGAAAAGTCAGATTCGAGCAGCACCAGCTGAGAAGCCTGAGCTGCGGCATCACTTCCCGAAGCCATTGCCACAGAGCAGTCCGCATCTTTGAGCGCAAGAACGTCGTTGACTCCGTCCCCTGTCATAGCAACAGTCTTACCCGCCCTTTTCAAAGCCCTTACGAGCTTACGCTTCTGCTCGGGAGTAACTCTTCCGAAAACGGTATACTTTAGGACAGCATCATCAATCGAAGCATCGGTGGTGAGAGTCATCGCGTCAATGTAGTTGTCCGCGTTGCGTATCTCCGCAAGCTTAGCGACCTCGGAGACTGTAACGGGATTGTCACCCGATATTACCTTTACCTCAACTCCCTGCCGGTCGAAATACTTAAATGTCTCGGCGGCGTTTTCGCGTATCGGATTGGAAAGGGTCACAAAGCAAACGGGCACAACGGGCGCAGTAAGCGCCTTGCCGTCCGGAACTCCAGAGTAGCTCGCGAAAGCAAGCACACGATAGCCCTTGCGGCTGTATGAGTCGATGAGCTCCTTATAGTCCTCAATAGTCTCACGCAGCACGAACTCTGGTGCACCAAGCACGAACGCTCCCCTTTCAAATGTTACACTGCTGTACTTGAACTGCGAAGAAAACCCCGTTGAGCCGACTGCATAAAGCCCCGACGGACGGTTGAAGTAATTCTTTATCGCCGTCATGGTCTCATTATCGTAGCTCTGAGCTGCGGCAAAATCGCTTATTAGCTCGTATACCGTGCTTTCAGGTATATCGCCCGAGGCAGGTATTATCGACGAGACGGACATATAATTTTCTGTTATCGTTCCGGTTTTATCTACGCAGAGAACGTCAACTCGCGCAAGCGTCTCAATACACTTCATATCGTGGACGAGAACCTTTCCGATAGCAAGCCGCATTGCGCTTATGGCAAGAGTCGTACTCGCTACAAGGAATAGGCCCTCCGGTATCATGCCTATGACCGCAGCGACCATTGACTGCACACTCGCCTTAATAGTCTCGTGGCTGACAAAATAGGACTGGTAAAACAGGATAATTCCGATAGGGATTATCGCGATACCCGCGAACTTTACTATCTTATTGAGTGAACGTATCATCTCAGACTGCTCACCTTTACGGCTCTTTTTTGCCTGAAGAGTGAGCTTTGAGATATATGAGTCGCTGCCGACCTTTTCAAGACGCGCACAGCAGGCACCGGAAACGATATAGCTTCCCGACATCAGGATATCCCCTGTTCCCTTAGCTATTTCGTCCGACTCTCCTGTCAAAAGAGATTCATTCACCGAAACGCTCCCCCTTATGACGACGGCATCTGCACTTATCTGATTGCCAGCGCGGAATACCGCAATATCGTCGAGGACGAGCTCCTTTGACGGAACGTTCATCTCCTCGCCGTCTCTTATTACTGTTGTTACAGGAGCATTGAGAACCGTGAGCTTGTCCAGCACGCGCTTCGAGCGAAGCTCCTGTATGATACCAATAAGCGTGTTGGCAATAATTATGGGCATGAAGGTGATGTCTCTGTATGAACCGACGCTCACAAGGAGTAGAGTCAGTACCAGAAACAGCAGGTTGAAATATGTGAAAAGGTTATCCGCGATTATTTCTTTGACGCTCTTTGAAGGAGAATCAACAGGGCGGTTGTCAAAGCCCTGGCTTTTTCTCGTCTTAACCTGAGCAGCAGTAAGCCCCTTATCATATTCCGCATATATGCGTTTTGGATCACGCTTCACAACAATTTCATTCTTCATAAGGAAAAAACCTCTTAGATTTCCAATATGGATCAGGGAGTATCTGACGATATGCACATCGTATTTTACAAGTGAGCCTCAGAATACCAACATATTCCACAGCCTTATAAAAAAAGCGGCGATCTACAGCCCTTTTGAAAAATAGCACTGATTTTCAGATACGTTCCAATAGATATTATTATAACATATAATCGCAGAAAAAGCAACCGGCGCGGAGTGATATTTGCGTTTTTTTATCTTCGGCGCGAAGACGGCGGTGCGGGCTCGCGCTTATAACACAATATAAGATGAAAAGCAACGCTGCGCAGGAAAATCGCATGCAATTTTATCCTATAAGCGAAATTTAACCATTCTGAGCTCATACATGCATATACTATCAGCATTTAAAGCAGCAGATGTCAACCAAATTTAAAATTTCGGTTGACAGATTTGGAGTTTCGTGGTATAATGTTCATAGTATTAAAGGAGGTCGTTATGATGTCACAAACCATTACTTCAGACAAAAGAAAATTTTTCTCAACAAAAGAACTCACACTGACAGCTATTATGGCTGCTGTTATCGCCATATGCGCGTGGATAACCATTCCCGCAACCGTTGAGTTCACCTTGCAGATATTCGGCGTTTTCTGCGCACTGGAAATACTCGGAGGAAAAAACGGAACATTTGCTATTATCGTGTATATCCTTCTGGGAGCTGTTGGACTTCCCGTTTTTGCAGGTTTCAGCGGCGGACTCGGTGCTCTTACGAGCAGCACGGGCGGATATATCATCGGATTTCTCTTCATCGGACTTGTTTATTGGGCAAGCGAAAGGTTCATCGGCAAGCATATCGTCGTCCGTATCACCGCAATGCTCATCGGACTTGCTCTGTGTTATGCATTCGGAACGGCATGGTTTATGTACGTATACACACGAAATACAGAGGCAGTAACACTTTTGCAGGCACTTAAATGGTGCGTTTTCCCCTTCATTCCGTTCGACATTGCAAAAATGGCTCTCGCTATACTTATTGCCAACCGTGTAAAAAAATATGCAAAGCTCTGAAATAATCCTCAGACCCCACCACGGGCTGTGCATAGGCTTTTTCAAGGGAAATGGCTACAACGAAAAGTTCACGGAGCACATGAGCTCTGTCATTGAAATGCTCAGGCGGAATGATCCCGTGATAACTTTCTTGTGCAGCTGCGACGTCATCTGTTCACATTGTCCGAACGCTGGCGGCAAAATCTGTAGCTGCGAGGAAAAGGTCAGCTTATATGACCGGATAGTGCTGAGCTTCATAGGAGCACGCGAAGGCGGCAGTATGAGGTGGAGCCGATTTTTTGCGGCAGTCCGCGCAAAGATAGTTGAAGCACATCGGCTCGGGGAGATCTGTTCCGACTGCCAATGGCAATATATATGCAGTAAAAAATGCCCTGCGGAGCTGTAGTGAGCTCTGTGGGCGTTTTTATTATTCTTCCATGAATTTTTTCAGCTCGGGAAGTCTTTCAATAGCAGCGCTGCGTCCTATTCGATAGACCTCACGCAAAACATCCGGGTCATGCTCAACATGTCCGATCGGCAGCTTTTCCGACGGAGCAATAACAAATGTTCTGCCGTCCGATTCAGCAGAACGGATGTATTTCAGCTCGCCGTTGTACATTTTGTAGCGCTCTGCGCAAGCTTTAACGAACTCGGGGTACTTCCTGTACACGCGCTTCACGAGGCCGAGACTGCGCGTCTGCTTTTTGACGAAGTCTCTCGGCTGTGTAAGTACAACAACATTCCTTTCATACCCTTGACTCTCCATGAACTTCAGTGGTATCGAATCGGCGATCCCTCCGTCGAGGAGCTTTCTGCCGTTCACCTCAACTATCCTCGCTGCAAGAGGCATTGAGGCAGATGCCCGCAGCCATTCAAGCTCGTCACGGTCGATGTGCGAAAACAGGTGATATACAGCTTTTCCTGTTGTAATATCGGTGCAAACGGCATAGAACTCCATAGGGTCACTCTCAAAAGTCTTTACATCGAAAATATCAAGCTCGTCAGGAATTGTGTGATAGCAGAACTCAGCCCCATACATATCGCCGGTACGGAGAAGGGAACGAACACTGCAAAATCGCTTATCCCTGCAAAAGCGAGTATTATAGCGGATAACGCGACCCGGCTGGCGTGACTTGTAATTGCAGCCGAATGCAGCGCCTGCTGAGACTCCTACTGCACCACCAAATTTTATGCCGTTTTCCATTAATACATCGGTAACCCCTGCGGTAAAAAGTCCGCGCATAGCTCCTCCTTCGAGGACAAGACCGTATTTCATATTTCCCTCCATTAGTTGTCCGTCAGGTCATACTGCGGCTCCTCGTTTGAAAGTGCAAGCTCGATGACCTTGCCGTAAAAGCCGGCAGGGTTGAGCATTATGCGCTCGCCGAGGAGCTTTGCCTGCGTCATATCCGGAGCGTATATTTTCAGATCCATAAGGTCGCAGTCGGTATCGAGGCAGCGCACGTGCATATAGTAGCCCTTGCCCGCAGGAGTATACTCTATTTTTATCTCCTGTTCATGCTTGAGCCGCGCGAAGTATCTGAGTGCTGCAAGAACAAGCTTGTCCCTGTAGGACTTGGGAGCATAGCTCTTTAGCTGCTTTGCGCACTCCTCGCCTTTTTTTTCAAGAAAGCAGCATTCAACTCCCGATTTATTTTCTTTTATCGAAATAAGACCGTTTTTCGTGAGATAATCTATCGAGTCCTGATAATAGAAATAATTCACTATACCGGTACCGATCGCTATATCATACAGCTGCTCAAACTCAACAGGTCTCTCTATTTTGTACAGAAGATAACACAGCAATATATTCAGCGTTGGCAGATCTTTCACCGCAGTGTCTGCCATTTCCGTCATCTTCTTGATATTTTTTTCCTGCATAATATCACCTTAACAGAAATTGGGGTAGTCTATCATATGCGAAAGAAGTGCTATATTAACGGCAGCCTCTACACACGGCACAGCGGCAGGTACATAACAGGTGATGTGACCCTCGGAAGCTGTTGGTGCAGGCTTTATCGCAACATTGAGCGTTATCGGCATTCCCGAGGAAATACCGCCGAGTATGCCTCCGTGATTATTTGTTTTAGTCACAGCATGACCATGGTCGTTGATATAGAATTCATCGTTTTCCTGACTTCCAACCATTTTTGCCGATGTAAATCCTGCGCCGAATTCGAGTCCCTTAACTCCGGGAATACCGAAAACAAGCTGCGCAATGTTATTTTCAAGACCGTCAAATATAGGAGAACCTATCCCCGCAGGAACATTCACAGCAGCGCACTCGATTATGCCGCCAAGAGACTCTCCGCATTCTCCTGCCCGTCTGATATCCTCCGTCATGAGCCAGCCCTTGCGGTCGTTGATGACAGGAAAGTCCTTGCTGCGAACGCTTATAACGGCGTCTCGGCTCAGTCTGACAGTATCAAAGGGGTTGTCCTTTATGTTGTGTATCTGCGCGATGTGAGCTCCCGTGTATATGCCTCGCCGTTCGAGTATCTGCGCGCATACCGCTCCCGCAAAGCACAGCGGAGCGGTCAGGCGATGCGAAAAATTGCCTCTGTCGGTGAAATCGCTGAAGCTGCGGTAACGGACAGCTCCCGTATAATCGGCGTGTCCGGAACTTGCAGCTCTGTCGAGGTTATTCGCGTGCTGCGGAGCCTTTACAGAAGTATTCTGTATGAAAGCGCACAGTGGAGCTCCCGTGGTGCGATCGTTGTATACGCCCGACATTATGTGCGGCACGAGGTTCTCGGTGCGCGCAGAAGTTCCGTCGGACTTTGTCACACGCCTTGCCATGAATTTTGCGAGCTCATCGGAATTTATATATTCTCCCGACGGCAAATTGTCTATCGTTACGCCAATGGCGGGAGCCTGATCCTCACCGAATATCGAGACCGATATCCTGTTATTCCATATTGATGACATTTGCCTTACCTCCGAGCTTTGTATAGTCCTTGAAGAAATCGGGATACGATTTCTCGGCAGCCTGCGCCCCTCTTATTATGACTTCACCGTCTGCACGGGTCGCCGCAACTGCGGCAGCCATTACTATTCTGTGGTCGCCGGCACCGTCAACTGTACCGCCGTGCAGCTTCTCCGCAGGGGTGATGATGAGTCCGTCACCGGTCTCCTCGACATTACCGCCGAGAGCATTGATCATAGCTGCTGTGGTGATAAGTCGGTCGCTTTCCTTTATGCGAAGTCTCTGCGCATTATAGATCACCGATGGCTCGCTCCCGAATGTGCCAAGCACCGCAAGTATTGGTACAAGATCAGGGATATCAGAGCAATCAACTCTGTAGCTGCCCATACTGCCATTATAGCACATCTGTGATATTATATCAAGTATCTTCTTGTCGCCCTGAGCGCTGTTTTCACAGAGATTTCCGACATTTATCTTTGAACCGAGAGCGTTTGCGACAAAAAAGAACGCAGCCTGAGAATAATCGCCCTCGATCTTTTCATCATGCGGAATGTATTTTTGCCCGCCCGCTATGTGGAAGCCTTTTGCGGTCTCGTCCACAGATATGCCAAAGCGCCTTAAGGTATCTATCGTTATATCGACATAAGGGTGCGATTCAAGGTGCGAGGTGAGAATGATGTCGGAATCCTCCTCAAGCATCGGGAGTGCAAAGAGCAGTCCTGTAATGAACTGCGAGGAGACATTTCCCTCAATTTCATAAATTCCGCCATGCAGTCTTCCGGATACAGAAAAGGGCATGGTATTTTGATAATCAAAGGTTATCCCGTTTTTTCCGAGTTCTCTTATATATATGTCTATCGGACGCTCCGGAAGCCTCCCCCTGCCGTAAAACGTCGTATCCGCGCCGAGAGCCGCTGCCACTGGTATGATAAAGCGCAGCGTGGAGCCGCTTTCGTTGCAGTCAATGTCAGCCTTTTCGGAGGGGGAGGAAATCCCCCTGACCGTGACTGTATTGTCATTTACTGTAACGCTCGCTCCGAGGGCGGTCACAGCCGAAATAGTCGCCTCAATATCCTTTGACATGGTAATACCGCTTAGCACGGATCTGCCGTCTGCAAGAGCCGCACATATCAGAGCTCTGTGAGCGCAGCTCTTTGAAGCAGGTATCTGTACGTCTCCATGCAGGAGAGCGGGGGTTATTCTTATGTCCATTATTTTTCCTCCATGAGACGAGAGAAGCCGTCCACCGTTATTCTTACTATCTCGGCTCTGCCTATCTCGGGGCACACGATGTAATTCAGATTATCCGATTCTCGCTTTTTATCCTTTGAACAGAACGGTAAAAGTTCTCTCATGGGGATATCAGTACCTGTTGGCAGTCTATACGCCGCGACGCAGGTCTTGAGTCTGTCTGCGAGCTGAGGTGCGCATTTTTCGGTTATAATGCACATTCCCGCAGCAACTCCCATCCCGTGGGAAACGCCCCTGTATTCGTGCCAGCCTTCAATTGCGTGTCCAAGAGTATGTCCGAAATTCAGTATCATTCGCTCGCCCTTGTCAAATTCATCATGCTCCACGACATCGCGCTTTATGTCGATACAAGTGTAAACTACATCGTCGATGACCTGTTTTACTGTGGATATATCATGCTTTTCAAGGAGTCCGAACAACTCTCTGTCGCGTATCATACCGTATTTTATGACCTCGCCCATTCCATCGGCAAAAATGTCGTCGGTCAGCGTATCGAGCGTATCGCTGTCGCATATTACGAGCGCCGGCTGCTTGAATGCTCCAACAAGATTCTTTCCTCCCGGAATGTCAACAGCAGTCTTTCCTCCCACAGAAGAATCCACCTGAGCAAGAAGAGTAGTAGGTATCTGCACAAATTCTATGCCTCTGAGATAGCAGGCAGCGGCAAATCCCGTGATATCACCGACAACTCCGCCGCCGAGTGCAATAAGGAAATCCTTGCGGGTAATATTAGCTTCGCAAAGATAATCAAAAATTTCACTAAGCGTTTTAATGCTCTTAGACTGCTCTCCATGCGGGAATACAAAAGAAGAGCATTCAAATCCAAAGCTGCGCAAAGAAGCCTCTGCATCATCAAGATAAAGCTGTGCAACGGTGTCATCAGTGATTATCACCGCTCTGCGGGAGGCGATGACCCCGGAGATGTACTCTCCGCACTTTTTCAGTCCGCCTCTTTCTATGATAACGTCATACGGACAGCCTGTTTTGATATTGATGCGTTTCATATCGAGAACCTCCAAAAAAGCCGTCGCTTGGTCTTACAAGGCAACGGCTGAATGTCTTAAAACTACCGCTATCGGAGCATTGGACGCTGATGTTATGCGGAAAGCGGCTCCGATCAAGTGCATATGTAAATTATACCATATTGTCCATTGAATGTCAATGTTTTTTGCGGTCAAATAAATAAAACAAATAACGATCAAAATCACTTGACAATGCTGCCATAAATATGGTATAATAATTTGTAATAATTTGCCGGTGTGATGGAATTGGCAGACGTGTCGGACTCAAAATCCACTCAAACTTTTTCGACTGAGTTTTTTCCCAGTCTACCACGATTTCCTTGAAATCTAAGTCATTTCGACATTTCAACACTATTGCACTTCACATTTGGTAGAAAAAGTCTTGTACTTTTTCGGATAGGGTTCAGAAATTTTCTACCAAATTTGATTGTTTTCTCATTCATTTCGGTTGCAGTAACGGACTTTTTGTCTTGTGTGCTTGTAAACTCTCAATTTAATAATTTGCCGGTGTGATGGAATTGGCAGACGTGACGGATTCAAAATCCGTTG